>Ga0074199_1000047_pt1 | contig 286120 bp, 281 predicted proteins | sample EPASupsiteSAE347_FD_64528 | JGI IMG/M metagenome (GOLD analysis project Ga0074199, IMG submission 64528) | Bioremediated contaminated groundwater from EPA Superfund site, New Mexico - Sample SAE3-47 | ecosystem: Environmental > Aquatic > Deep subsurface > Groundwater > Contaminated ...
TAGAATAGAAACCTAGGCTTTTAGCGTATTTACAAAAGAGCATTTTTTATGCTATTTTTGTGATATAAACAATTAAGATGTTCCATTTATGAATTTAGAAAACCTAAAAAATATAGGCGGCCACATCGAAACCGAAGACTCCAAAGAAAAACAAGAAATACTTTTTGAAAAAATTGAGCAAATGGCCCTGGTTTATGCTGAGCAGAAATTTAAAGAAAAAAAAGACGGGGATAGTTATAAATTTTCCGAGGCGGTCAAAGATTTTACGCCAATAAAAAATATTATTTTACGACCCACCTTCCACTTGGAAGGTTTTAATCCTAATGACTTTAAAGAAAAAATAGACTTATTTTTAAAAGATTTTTACGAAGATGTTGATCATATATATGAAACGAGCGGTTTTAATTTAGATCTAATCTCGGGCTTAATTAATTCAAAAAGAGATTCTATCAAAAATTATTTAGGTATCGCTGGTTTAAAAGAGTTTGATGCCATCGGAAAAGAGAGCAAAACAAAGGTTTTAAATTTTAACGAGATTACAAATATTGAAGAGGACGCTGAAAAAAAGTATAAAAATTTGGAAAATTTAGGCTTTTCTAAATTTGATCATTTTGTCGAAGTCCATGTTAATGATTTTTATAACACCGGCGAAAAAAATTTAGGGCCGGAATTAATAAAAAATGATTTAGCATTAGTAGCTGAATATATTATCGATAAAGAACCGGAGGCCGTAGCGGTAATTGGCAAATCTTGGCTACTCAATACTCCCGTAGCCGATCTCTTGGGTTTTAAAAAAATAGAAGACGAAACAACTGAGCAGAATGATTTTTCTACTTGGCTGCAGTTTATTGATAAGAAGGGCCAAATCGACCAAAAAAGATTTAATGCCTTTTTGAAAACCGGCGAGCCGCCGTTTAAAAGCATTAAAGCTTATATGCCGACCGAGGAATTCTTACAGAGATATTTACCAGACAATCTTCGAGGTAAGGTAACACTAAAAGAAATAAATAAAGAGAGACAAGACTTTTGGTCAAGAATGATGGTTGAGGCGCAGGCGATAAAAACCGGCTGGGATAATTTATTGAAAAATAATGGCGACTTTGAAAGTTTTATTAGATATAATAAAACACTTAATGAATTACTTGATTTTGTCTCCCCCGAGCATAAGAGCGAATATTTGAGCTTCTTTAAAAAGATGTACGACCAAAAAATTTTTTGGTCGGAATTTCATAATTATAAAAGCGAAAACGTGAAGAAAGTCGATGAAAAGATAAATGAAGATATGAAGGTCGATTTGTATAAGGATAGAGAAATTTTTGTTGAAGCTTCGCATCCGTGACTGTTTTTATTATTATTTGCAAAAACCTCGCTTTTAGAGGGTATTTTTGCTATAATTCTTATATAATTAGTATTTATTAATTAAAGATAACGACTATGAGAGCAAAAATGCTACAAAAAACTCAGAAGGTTGTTCAGAAAATACTTGATTTGGCGGATATAAAAATTAATGGCGATAACCCCTGGGATATCCAGGTAAAAAACGATAATTTATATAGCCGTGTTTTAAAACAAGGCTCCTTGGGTTTAGGAGAGGCTTATATGGATGATTGGTGGGATGCCAAATTTTTAGACGAATTTTTTTATCGCGTCCTTAGGGCTGATTTAGAAAAAGAAATACGCCAAGATTTTAAAACGCTACTATTTATTTTGAAGAATACACTTTTTAATCAGCAGAAAAAAAGTAAAGCATTTGAAATCGGTCAAAAACACTATGATATTGGTAATGATTTATATCTAGCAATGCTCGATCCCTATTTAGCTTATAGCTGTGGCTATTGGCAGGGAGCCCAAACTTTGGCCGAGGCCCAAGAAGCTAAACTTGATTTGATTTGCCGTAAATTAAATTTAAGACCGGGCGACAAAGTATTAGATATTGGTGGCGGTTGGGGCAGCTTTGCTAAATATGCTGCGCAAAAATATGGTGTTGCAGTCGATGTTATTACCGTTTCTAAAGAACAAGCGGAATTAGGCGAGAAATTATGCGCTGGCTTACCGGTTCAATTTCAACTGCAGGATTATCGAAAAATAACCGGTCTTTATGATCACATTGTTTCTGTGGGCATGATTGAGCATGTTGGATATAAAAATTACCGTACTTACATGAAAATTGCGAGCCGCCACTTGAAAGAGGATGGCCTATTTCTTCTCCACACAATTGGTAGCAGTAATTCGGTAAAAACAACTGATCGCTGGATAGAAAAATATATTTTTCCTAATTCAATGATTCCCTCTATTGGACAAATAGCGCAATCAATCGAAGGTTTGTTTGTGATGGAAGATTGGCATAACTTTGGGCTTGATTATGATAAGACTTTAATGGCTTGGTACGACAATTTTGAAAAAAATTGGCTTGATTTAAAAGAAAAGTACGGCGAACGGTTTTATCGGATGTGGAAATATTATTTACTTTCTTGCGCGGCTTCCTTTCGCGCTCGAAAAAACCAACTCTGGCAAATTGTCCTCTCCAAAAACGGAGTTATTCATGGATACAAATCAATTCGTTAATTTTACTAATTAGTGTTTACTATATATCCTTGGCTATCAATAATGATTCTATAGTCATCAAGTTGATCGCCTTCTTTTTTTATGTTTTGTGGTATTTTGTATTATATAATTTTTATAGAAAACATTGGGTGATTTTAAAAATATGGGCATGAACCTATCAGCTAAAAAGAAAATAAGCCTTCCCCTTTTGGTCGGCGCCCTAGGGGTAGTTTTTGGTGATATTGGGACATCTCCTCTATATGCTTTAAAAGAGACGTTTTTCGGGCTTCATCCTTTGGTCCGCAGTCCAGAGAACGTTCTTGGCGTTCTGTCTTTGATTTTTTGGACTTTGATGATAGTCGTCACTATTAAGTATATATTGCTGATTATGCGGGCAGGCAATAATGGTGAGGGAGGGATTTTTGCTTTGCTGGCCCTGCTTCGACAGGGCGGCATTAAAAAGATTCTTGGCCTTAGCGTCACAGCTGTGGTTTTATTGGGAGCAACTTTGCTTTATGGCGACGGCATTATAACGCCAGCAATTTCGGTTTTGTCAGCGGTCGAAGGTTTTAAAATATTGTCTCCTAGCTTAACGCCATATGTCGTTCCGTTAACTGTGGTTATTCTTATCGGTTTATTTTATATTCAGAAAAAAGGAACGGGAAAAGTGGGTCGGCTTTTTGGGCCAGTTATGATTGTTTGGTTTATAGCTCTTATAATCCTGGGCCTACCCTCGATTATTCAGCACCCTCAAGTTTTGTCCGCGATTAATCCGATTTTTGCTTATCGGTTTATTTGTTTGCATGCCTGGTTAACTTTTTTTGTTTTAAGTTCAATCGCTTTGTGCATTACTGGTTGCGAGGCGCTTTATGCGGACATGGGTCATTTTAACCGTCGGGTTATTACTGCCGCTTGGGTTGGCTTGGTATATCCCGCTTTAATAATAAATTATTTTGGTCAGGGAGCCCTGCTCTTATCGGGGCGTGAAATTATTGGTGGCAATACTTTCTATGCTTTAGCGCCGCATTGGGCTTTTTTGGGAGTCGTCATATTATCAACCATTGCGACCATTATCGCCAGTCAAGCGCTTATTGCCGGCGTGTATTCTTTGACTAGTCAGGCGGTCGCCTTGGGCTTGCTTCCAAAAATAAAAATTATTCATACTAACCCAGATATTGAAGGTCAGATTTATATACCGGCGATAAATTTTGCGCTCGCCGTGAGCTGTATAATTTTGGTTTTGGTTTTTCGCGCTTCCGGGGGTCTAGCGGCGGCTTATGGCATTGCGGTTACAGGAACGATGATTATTACAACTTTAGTATTTTATGCTTTAACGCGGCAACTTTGGAAGTGGTCTCTGTGGGTGGTTATTCCTCTTTTTTCATTCTTATTAATAATTGATCTTTCATTTTTTTCCGGTACAATATTAAAGTTTTGGCAGGGAGGGTTTGTGCCGATTATCATCGCCATTTTCTTATTTATATTTATGTCGACTTGGGATTGGGGCCGAACCCTTTCTCGGGCGGCGCATCTTAGTTTGCCCGGGTTCTCTGTCAAAAGGTTTGTTGAACTACAGACGGAGAATAAAAAAAATCTACTGAATCGTTCCATTGTCGTTATGTCTTCGAGGCCGATACTAAATCAATCCGATGTTATTTCCGTCGCGCTCGGCGCCTTTTTATCTAAATGGGGTTTATATATTCCGAAACATGTTATTTTTATGAATGTGACATTCTTAAATATTCCGCGTGTCGAGAGAGTAAATCGTTATCGGATTATTAATTTTCAGACCGCTCATGAAGTGGGCAGCGTTATTTCCGTGCAAGTATTTTATGGCTACATGCAGACGCCGAACATCAGACGTGTTTTAGTCGAGTTGAAAGATAAACAGATGATAAAAATTCCTAGCGATCCCAAGAAGTGGTTAATTCTAGTCGGCCTGGATCGTTTTATTACTCGACCCAGTAATATTTTTAAACGGACACGAATCGCGCTTTTTAATTTTATGTCCCATTATACTAAACCGGTTACCAGCTACTATGGTTTGGACGCTGATAATAAGGTTGATATTGAAATTATAAATATTTAACTATAACTCATATGGCACAGGTGCAATTTTTTTCCCAAGGAAAAATAGCTAATAAAAATGAGGACTACTTTAATTATAATAAAGAGTGTTTTGTAATAGCTGATGGAGCGACCGACAAAAGCGGTCGAAAATATAATAGAAAAACAGGAGGCGAGCTAGTATCTCGGTTAGTAGTCAAAGAAACTCTGCGCTCCACTTTAATCGGTGTGGAATTAATTAGCTTTTTGAATAAAAAGGTTCATAAACTTTATGAAGATTTGGGAATTATAAAAGATATTATTGATCCTAGATATAGATTTTCTTGTGCTCTCGTAGTGGTTAAGATTTTGGCGGATAAGTTAGTGGTAACGTGTTTAGGAGATTCTGGGTTCAGGATTAATGGCAAGAAGACTCATAAAGAGGTGGGGCGGATTGATACTTATAACTCAGAAAAAAGAGCAAAATATATTAAAAAGACAGGAGACGTCGCCGGAAGCAGGGAATATATTATGCCGTTGCTTTTAAAACAGTTTGCTTATCAAAATAATCCTCGCCATCGCTTCGGCTATGGAGTTATTGATGGCACCGCTACGCCCGCTAAGTTCGTGAAAGTATTTAAATATCCTAAAAATAAGGTTAAGAAGATTGAGTTATTTACGGATGGCTATGTCGTTGTTCCTCGTGGCGCGACAATTAAAGATTGGGAGCTTGCCTTTAAAAAAGTTGAGCAAGAAGACCCTGATAAATGGAAAAAATATAAGTCTACTAAATCTCGAGACGATCGAACAATTGCTGTAATTAAATTTTAAAAATATTATTATGATTATTAAAAAGTAAATATATGAATATAGAATGTTATAAGTCTCCAGAAAAAAAAGATGACGGGCTGACTGAGGAACAACGAGAGTTAGCTGAGTATTGGCTTCCTTTTTATAAAAAAGAGGTTGTCCCGGAAAAAGAGCGAAGAGACTGCAGTCAAGAAATCATTGAGTTGCAAAATTTATTTACGGAGTTTGCATCCGACCACTCCCTTAATGAGCTATATGCTATTATTAATCTTACGGCCGAAGATGCTCTAAATCATCCTGTAAGAGAATCAGCCAGAAAAGATCTCGCACCAATTGTGGCCAGGTTAAACATTTTAAAACAGGAAACGAATATCACAGCAGAAAGATACGACGAATTGCAAGCGCAATATGAAAATTTATCTAAAGCGGTGGGAATAATAAATGGTGATAAAGTTAGACATTAAAAATATCAATATGATTATTAAAAAACAAACAAAAATTATTATATTATCGGGTATTATAATTTTGTTTTTATTGGGCGGTCTTTGGTTTTTTATCTGGCTAACTGCTTTAAGCCAGCCCACAGTTACACAATCAAAGGGTATCCTCTGCACCGATGAGGTTAAATTTTGTGCTGATGGCTCGAGCGTCAAGCGGGGTGCTCCTAATTGTGAGTTTGCCAAGTGCCCGGAATTAATAGCCGCCTATTATCCCGAAAACTTATCCGCCGCCTATATTAGCCCGGTTGAGTGGCCCCCAAAAATTAGCTTGAGCCCCGGAATATTTTCTTGCGCTGAAACTCCGGCAGAAAGTAGTTTGCCTAGCCGGACATTAAAACGATTAGTAGATAATCGATTGTATTGCGTAGAAGCGGTAAGCGAAGGCGCAGCCGGTTCAGTTTATACCGACTATATCTATACGACTCAAAAAAATGATCAACTTCTTAGTCTTAAATTTGTTTTAAGGTATCCACAATGCAATAACTACGAGGATCCGAATAAAACTAATTGCCAGACAGAGAGGGAAGCTTTTGATCTTGATGGTGTGATTGATCGTATCGCCACAGGTATTCAAGTAAATTAATCATGAAAACTTACTATCTATATATTCTCAAATGTTCGGACGGTTCACTGTATACTGGGATTACGACCGATATCAAGCGCCGGTTAAACGAGCATAATAAGGGAAGAAAGGGCGCGAAGTATACAGCGCTCCGCCGGCCGCTAGAGTTAGTTTATAAAAAAAGATTTATTGGACGCTCAGCGGCGTCGATTGAGGAGACGCGGATAAAAAAGCTATCGCGTAAAGAGAAGCTGGAGCTTATTTGACACATTTTTAGGCAGGAGTTATTATATAGGTACCCTCCACCACAGGGTATGGTATAGAGATTTAATCATTTAATATGAAAAAAGAGAAAATTAGCCCGAGAGAAAACGTTGCGAGACGTTTAAAAATTGTCGAAGGACATCTAAGAAAAGTAATTGAGATGGTTGAAGACGGAGTTTATTGTATCGACGTCTTACAACAAACCTCGGCGGTTAAAAACGCCATTAAAAAAGCTGAAGAAATATTGCTCGTAAATCATATTAATCATTGCGTCGTTAAAGCGATAAATACCAACGGTAAAGATAAGGCGATAGAAGAGTTAGCGCAAGTATTTAGGAAAGTCGCTTAATCTCTGAATTAACTTTTAGAATAAGAATGAAGAAAGATTTTATTAAAATTGTCGTTATTCTGCTTATTGTCATTATTTTCCCGATGACTAATAATTTTTGTTTTCAAGGTTTATTTGATTCGTTTTCTAAAATTGATACGGCCCAAGCGATGGCAAGTGATATTTCGCCTATGACCGAGATGGACGCTTGTGTAGAGAGGGCGGTGGCCGAACCGGCAGTAGCTCAGGCAATACCCACTCCGCTCCAGAATCATGATAACTCACTTTTGCCCTGCTGTATCGACGGGAACCATCCTAGTTCTATTATTTCATATCAATCGGCGGAAATAGAAAAATTTATCCCTCATTTCTTTTTTTCCGGCGAACAGCTTTTAAAAATTGTTTTTGAAAATAATATTTATAATGCCCCCATTACTTCGCCGCCAAAGTTATTGGCAGTGAAGACAACGATTCTTCGTCTATAAGTGAATTATTATTAAACGGCAAAGATTTGTCGGGCTTTTAAATAGCCTTAATTAATAATAATTCTTATTATGTCTCAATCGAAATATATAAAAGTGCCTATTAAAGGCATGCATTGTCGCTCCTGCGAACTCTTGATCGAAGATAAGCTTAAAGAACTTAACCGGGTAAAATCGGTAGATATAAGTTATAAAACGGGGGAGGCGGTCATTTATTACGAAGGTGATGCACTCTCCGTTCCTCTAATCCATAAAGTTATCGCGGAAGCCGGATATTCTGTCGGTGTTTCCGGCAAATTACCGCTACTTTCTAGCGATAAAAAAGAATATGCCAGTTTAGGCATAGCCTTTTTATTTTTAATGGCCTTGTATTTGGTTTTTCGTGGTTTAGGGTTAGACAACCTTAATGTTATTTCCGATCTCAGTCGTCCAAGCTGGGGTTTAATTATTCTTATTGGGCTGGTTGCGGGATTTTCGACCTGTATGGCTTTGGTGGGCGGCCTGTCATTAGGCCTCTCGACTAAGTTTATTGAAAATCATCCCAACGCGACTCCAGTTGAAAGATTTAGACCTCATTTATTTTTTGTTCTTGGCCGAACATTATCGTATGCTTTGCTCGGCGGAGTTTTGGGAATGATTGGCGCCGTTTTTCAACTTTCGGCCACAGCCAACGGAATACTTACTTTGCTTGTTGGCCTAGTGATGCTCGTTATGGGTTTGCAACTCATTAATATTTTTCCGCGGTTAAGTAAGTTTAAATTAACTCTTCCTAAAAGTATCAGCCGGGCCTTTGGCATGAATCAAAAAAGAAAAGAATACAGCCATGGCCATGCGATGATTATGGGTGCATTTACTTTTTTTCTGCCTTGCGGATTTACGCAGGCGATGCAACTATACGCTATTAGCATGGGCAATTTTTGGTTCGGTGCGTTAGTTATGGGTTTGTTCGCACTAGGAACTGCTCCCGGACTTCTCAGTATCGGCGGCATTACCTCCCTGGTACGCGGAGCGTTTAAGGAAAGATTCTTCAAGGTTGCTGGCTTGGCGGTTATTTTCTTCGCTTTGTTTAATTTGAATAATGGTTATACTTTGGCCGGGTTCAGTCTGGGCGGTTTGCGCGCTAATAATTTAAATCAAGAAAATATTATTAGCGATCCCAATGTTACTTTAGAAAATGGTGTTCAGGTAGTGAGGATGACAGAAAATAATAACGGCTACTCACCTAATAAATTTTTTATCCAAAAAAATATTCCGGTTAAATGGATAATAGAAGCTAAGGCGCCTTATTCCTGTGCAAGCGTTATTCTTATTCCAAAACTTAAAATTCAGAAATTTTTATCGGCTGGAGAAAATGTGGTTGAATTTACGCCGACCGAATCAGGCGCTCTGCCGTTTTCTTGTTCAATGGGCATGTATACTGGAGTATTTAATGTTTATGATGGAGATGCTCCGTTAAGTGCTAACTCACCAGCTCAAAAAATTACTAATACCGCCTTGGCTGCTAGTGGTGGTGGTAGTTGCGGCGCCAGTGGTGGTGGTTGCGGTTGCGGTGGCGGCCGCAAACAACCAGCGAATACAAATTCAGTTCCGGTCATAGCTCAAGTAGCGAAAGATTCAAGTAGCCAGGAAAACATTCAAGTAATAAAGACAGTCTATACTGAAGCTAAATTTCTTGATCCGTCGGTCTTTAAGGTTAAGGCTGGCACTAAAGTTAGATTCGAAATTGATGTCCGCGATAGCGGCTCGGGTTGCGGCTATGCCATTACTATCCCAGGGCTATATGACAGGATTGTACCGCTAAAAGCGGGCATACCGATTACTATGGAATTTACGCCAACCGTTCCGGGTTCTTATGAGATAACCTGTAGCATGAACATGATAAATTACGGATCAATTGTTGTTGAATAATTAAATAATAGTTATATGAATAATAAAATACGTATAGGAATAGAGGGCATGCACTGTTCATCCTGCGCCAATTTGATTGAGCGTTCTTTGAAGAAACTGCCAGGCGTCAGCCAGGCCAATGTTAACTTCGCCGCGGAAAAAGCTAATGTTATTTATGATGAGGTGCAAGTTAAACCGCAAAATCTAATTGAAGCCATAAAAAGGGCTGGCTATAAGGCTGAGTTAGTTGATTCTAAGGATAGTAATTACGATAAGCATAAACGCGAACAAGAAACAAAGGTATATGCGGAAAAATTTTGGTTTAGCTTCGCGCTCAGCTTGCCAATGCTTTATTTCATGCTCTTGGATTTTTTTGCTATTCCCGGCAAAACAGCGGTTTTGCCTTTCGTTGGTATTATCTCTCTAATTTTAACTATTCCCATTCAGTTTATTATTGGGGCGGGGTTCTATAAAGGCATGTGGTCTTCACTTAAGATGAAGACCTTTAATATGGATAGTCTGGTGGCTATCGGTACCTCAACCGCTTTCTTTTATAGTTTGGTGAATTTTATAAGTTACCTCATAAGGACTAAATCCATTATTGGTCTTGGGGGCAAGATTCCGGAATTATATTTTGAGACGGCTGCTTATTTGATTACCTTTGTGGTTCTCGGTAAGTGGCTGGAAATTCGTACGAAGGGGAAAACAGGAGAGGCGATAAAAAAGTTGATGGGGCTTCAGGTCAAGACAGCTAGAGTTATCCGTTCGGGCGCGACTCTGGATGTGCCAATAGAAAGTGTTGTTCTTGGCGATATTGTCATGGTCCGTCCCGGCGAAAAAGTTCCCATTGATGGAAGAATAATTAAAGGTTATTCAGCCATTGATGAGTCAATGATTACTGGTGAAAGCTTGCCGATAGAGAAGAGGGTCGGTGATAATGTAATTGGTGCGACCGTAAATAAAACTGGTAGTTTTGAATTTGTAGTCAATCGCGTCGGGGACGAAACGGCCTTGGCGCAAATTATTCGCTTGATTGAAGATGCTCAGGGTTCAAAAGCGCCGATTCAAGGATTCGCTGATAGAATTTCAGCGGTTTTTGTGCCGACAGTTATCGGCCTTGCGATTATTACTTTTTTAGTTTGGTATTTTTTATTGGGTGCGACTTTGTCATTTGCTTTAATGGCTTTTACCGCCGTTATTGTTATTGCTTGTCCCTGCGCTTTAGGGTTGGCCACGCCGACCTCGCTTATGGTCGGCACTGGTAGAGGCGCAGAACAAGGAATATTAATTAAGGGCGGAGAACCACTAGAGGCCGCTTGTCATATTAAGGCCGTAATTTTTGATAAAACCGGTACTCTGACTAAAGGAAAACCAGAAGTGACTGATATTGTTCAATTTGAAAATCTTGATGAAGACGAAATTTTAATGATTTCCGCTAGTTTAGAAAAACAATCAGAACACCCCTTGGCCGAAGCGATATACTCTTATGCGAGTGCAGAGGCGGCTATTCTTAATGAAGTTCATAATTTTTCCGCTCTCCCCGGGCAGGGTGTTAAGGGCCTAATTAATAATACGGAATATTATTTCGGCAATCGTCGGCTCATAACTGAAGTTTTGAATCATTCCATCGATAAAATAAATCGTAAATTAATTAAATTAGAAGAACAAGGAAAGACAGTAATGATTCTGGCTACCACCGAAAAAATATTAGGCGCCGTGGCAGTGGCCGATACGGTTAAAAAAACTTCGGCGGAGGCGGTCGCCAAATTAAAAAAACTCGGTATGACGGTCTATATGATTACCGGAGACAATGAACGTACAGCCAAGGCGATTGCGGCGCAAGTCGGAATTGAAAATATATTAGCGGAAGTAATGCCGGAAGATAAAGTAAACGAAGTTAAAAAATTGCAGCAAAATAATTATAAAGTAGCGATGGTCGGAGATGGAATCAACGATGCCCCAGCGCTCGCGCAGGCGGATTTAGGCATTGCCATGGGATCGGGTACGGATGTCGCGATGGAAACGGGGGGTATCGTCATCATGAGAAATGATTTAAATGATGTTGCAACCGCGTTTCAATTAGCGCGCGAGACCATGGGCAAAATAAAACAAAATTTGTTTTTTGCTTTATTCTATAATGTTATTGGCATCCCGATTGCCGCTCGTGTTTTTGTTGGGTTTGGCATTGTCTTAAAGCCGGAATTAGCCGGCCTAGCGATGGCCCTGAGCTCTATCTCGGTAGTGAGTAATTCTTTGCTTTTACGTTATTTCCGGCCGAATAAAAGAAATTATTTATCATTGATTGCGCCGGTCGTAATGGTTATAATATTTACCTTCGGATTTTTTGAGTTTGCTAAATTAAGTTCAGGCATGGAAAACCAAGATATGGGTATCGTAGTCTCAGCCCAAACCGCCTCAGCTCTAAATACCTTTATAGCTAGCGCGGAAACTAAAATTAATTTTGCCGAAGGCGACCCCAAATTATTTTTAGGTGTGGACAGTTTGCCGGAGACGCTTTATGCTAGCGAGGGAACATTAACTTTAGGAGATGATGAAATGGTAATAGGTTATGAGGAGGCCATGATGATGAAGAAAGAAAACTTAATAAAGGGGGCGGGTGATAGTTTAACTAATTTTTTCGGTTTGCCGAGCGTGAAAATTGTCGGTATTCTTGGACGAACTGGAACCTTGGTTGATCGCTATCACTTTGTAAATAAAACGACTTTAGACAAAATGACTAAGCAAGAATGATGATCAAATGCATTACGTTGGGCCTGACTTTGAGATAAAAGATTAAGAGCAATAAGTCTGGTATAAAAAATGAGCCGTTAGGCTTATTTTTGTTAAAAAGGGGAAGGGGAAATGGCCGCTGTTTTTTAAATTATGGTTTTAAGTTATAATTAGATATATGGAAAATAGTAATAAATTACAGCCTAAAAAGCATGTTGTTGTTTTTTCTCACGGATTTGGAGTACAAAAAGATGACCGCGGCCTTTTATCGAGCATCGCTGAGGCGCTGCCTGAAGTTGACTCGATATTGTTTGATTATTTTAAAGTAGACGAAATTGAAAAAACGCTGACCACGTGTCCATTTAGCGTACAAATAAAAAAACTTAAGCAAATTATCGCAGAGCTTAGATTGGCTAATCCCAAGGCGACAATTGATTTGGTTTGTCATTCTCAGGGGACAATCGTCGCCGCCTTAGCCAGACCGGAAGGAATTAGAAAAGTCATACTCCTGGCCCCCTCATTTGACCTGGGGCTTGAACGGACAATAGCTAGATATCAATTTAGGCCCGAAGCGGATATTAATTTAGAGGGTATATCCAAACTTCCAGCGTTAGACGGACTAACTAGAATTGTGCCGGCTCAATATTGGCAAGAGCGTAAAGAGGTAAAGCCCTTTTCTGAATATAATGCGCTCGCGAAAAAAGCGGAGGTGGTGGCCATTGAGGCTAGTCAAGATGATATCCAACCGAAAGTCGATTTGAAAGAACTTAGCCCTAAAGTAAAATTAATTTCACTGGCCGGCGACCATGGTTTTAGCGGATCAGCCAGAGAACCATTAATTAATGTTATTAGAGAGCTTTTGTTAGGTTAAATTATAATTTTAGAAAAATATGACAATTTTAATAAAGTTTATAAAAAAAGCATTAATATTTATTGCCGCTTTAGTTATAATTGCGACCATCGTCGTCGTGGCGCTGGGAATATATAAGCTTAATTCTAAAAATAGTAATTCGGCACCAGAAACTCTGACTCAAACCCCGGCACAAACCTTAACGCAATTAGCTAACCCCGCTTCTACTAATTGTTTAAAGGTGGGAGGAAATTTAGTAATAGAGAAACGCGGTGACGGCGGCGAATATGGTCTGTGCTATTTTGAAGATAATAGGGCCTGCGAGGAATGGGCCTTGTTGCGCGGGGATTGCCCGCTGGGCGGAGTTAAAACAACGGGGCTTGATACGATAGATCAGAAATATTGCGCCTGGTCAGGAGGTAAGACGTTAGCTGAGCCCCAATCGGTCTGTACCTTTAAAGATGATTCTAAATGTTCTACGGAAGAATTTTATAATGGGAAATGCCCTCTTAACTAACAATAGTTAAGTATGCGAAGAAAGAATTAAATAAAACAATATGACATTTGAAAATTATCAGAAAATTAGCAGCGCCCAGAACAACCAGCTGAAATTACTGGAAAAGTTAAATTTAAAAAAATATCGTCAAGAATTAGGACAATTCATAGTTGAAAATTTTACAATTATTATTGACGCCCTGGAGAGCGGCTGCGATTTTGCAGCCTTGTTCATTACCGAGGAATTTGCTTTAAAACACCAGGAAAAATTAAGGGAGCTACAAAAAAAATCTAAGTCGCAAAATTTTTATTTAATAGATTCGAAACTTAATAAAAATTATTCTAATTTAGATACGCCTTCCGGCGTCACAGCTATATATAATGTTAAACCGGGAAAAATGGATAAATCGTCCGTAGTTTATCTGAACGGGGTAAACGATCCAGGTAATCTCGGGAATATTATGCGTAGCGCCCTTGCCTTTGGTTTTAGTAATATCATGCTTGATGAAAATTGTGTCGATATTTATAATCCTAAAGTTATTAGCGCCGCCAAGGATGCAATTTTTAAATTAAATATGGCTGAAGATAAGACGGGCGCTTGGCTGAGAAATTGTCCGCTACCTATTTATGCTACGAGTTCTCATGTTGGAGAAGATTTGTCTAAATTCAAGCCGGCTAAAAACTTTTGTTTAATTTTAGGGAGTGAAAGCCATGGGGTTAGCCGGGAAATCTTGTCGTCGGCGACGAAAAATTTAAAAATCGAAATTTCCCCGAAAATAGAATCTTTAAACGTGGCGACGGCCGCAGCCATTTTATTTTATGAGCTTAAACGAAAATAACTTAATTCGCATTGAAGAAATAACTCTGGGGTTAAACGAGAATGAGGAAATATTAAAATCAAAGATTTCTGATATTTTAGGTTTGTCCGAGGAAGAAATTATTAGTTATGAATTAGTTAAAAAAAATATTGATTCGCGCCAGAAGAATATTCTGATTGTTTACTCTTTTGACGTTCGGGTGCGCGATATTCAGATGATAAAAAAATGGGAGACGCGTTATCGAGTTAGAATTCATGAGCCCTTTTATTACCAAGAGAAAACTATTACTAAAAAAATAAATAAAAAAATAGTCGTGGTTGGTAGCGGCCCCTGTGGCCTATTCGCCACCCTCCTAATGGCGAGAGCCGGATTAAAGCCGCTTTTAATAGAAAGAGGTAAAGACATTGATTCCCGAGTCAAAGATGTTGAAAAATTTTTTACAAAAGGTAAATTTAATTCGCAGTCTAATATTCAATTCGGTGAAGGCGGTGCCGGCACATTTTCGGACGGGAAACTCTATACATTAATAAACGATCCTCGTTCCAAATATATTTTTACTGAGTTCGTTAAAGCCGGGGCACCCCAAGAGATTATGACGAGTGGTACCCCGCATATTGGCACCGATAAGCTGCGCGCCGTTATTAAAAATATTCGCCGGGAGATAATTAAACTGGGAGGGGAAATAAGATTCGAAACTTGTCTAACTGACATCGAAATTAAAAATAAAAAAATAAAAGCGGTGGTTCTTAATGAGACAGAAAGAATAGCGGTAGATGATTTAGTTCTGGCCACTGGACATTCGGCGCGCGATACCTATAAAATGCTTTATGATCGAGAATTAAAGATGAGTGCGAAACCATTTTCCATCGGGCTTAGAATTGAACATAGAGCTGAAGCAATAAATAAATCTCGATACGGCTCTTTTTATAAGCACGCCAAATTAGGCCCAGCGAAGTATAAGTTGGTTCAGCACTTGGCACATAATCGTCCAGTGTATACTTTTTGTATGTGCCCGGGGGGCTATGTTATGGCCGCCGCCTCCGAAGAGGGCGGCGTGGTTACTAATGGAATGAGTAAGCATGCTCAGGATGGAGAAAATTCTAATAGCGCGCTTTTAGTCCCGGTTACACCCAGTGACTTTGGATCTAATCACCCCTTAGCTGGAATAGAGTTTCAGCGCGAATGGGAAAAGAAGGCATATTTACTTGGCGGTGGCGATTACTCCGCTCCCGCCCAATTAGTTGGTGATTTTTTACAGAAGAGAGCGTCAAGTGAAATAAGAAGTGTGAAGCCAAGTTACCGACCGAAGATTCGCCTCACCTCTCTTGATGAATGCTTACCGGACTACGTTAGTGAAAGCTTAAGAGAGGCTTTACCCCTCTTGGCTAAAAAAATTAATTGTTTCGCTGATTCAGATGCTATTTTGACTGGGGTAGAAACAAGAAGCTCGGCGCCAGTCCGGCTAGAGCGTGATGAAAAACGAGAATCAAATATTAGGGGTGTTTATCCGGCGGGCGAAGGAGCGGGACATGCCGGCGGGATTGTTTCATCAGCTATTGACGGGTTGACAGTCGCGGAAGCAATAATAGAAAAATATATTTAAATTAAAATAAAAAATATGTCTCATGAAATTGAATCGGAATTTGTTAATCATTGGCTAAACGAAGCGACCCAATGCCATAATTGTACTAGTTTTGAAAACCAAGCTGGGATAGGCTTTTGCAATGAAGCTAAGAGCGAGGTTCCACCAACAGCTCATTGTGATTTTTTTCAATCTCGAGATTAATAAATCACTTTTAACTTTATTCTATGAGTATAAATTTACCGGAAGGTATCCAAGGGTTATCTAGCTTACAAGCTAAAAAACATTTGGAAATTGAGGGTTATAATGAATTGCCGGCTGAAAAGAAAAGACATCTTTTCAAAATTATTATTGATATTTTACGCGAGCCCATGATTTTTCTGTTGCTCGCGTGTATTACTATTTATGCTTTTTCCGGCGATCTTCAGGAATCGATTGTATTAGGCATCTCCATTCTCTTTATTGTTTTTATTTCTGTCTATCAGGAAAGCAAAACCGAAAAAGCGCTTGAAGCCTTAAAGTCTCTTTCTAGTCCCCGAGCTTTTGTCTGGCGCGACGGTGAGTGTATAAAATTAGCTGGTCGGGAAGTGGTTAGAGAAGATGTAGTTTTATTAAAAGAAGGTGATCGTGTTCCCGCCGATGGTATAGTTATTTGGAATAAAGGCTTAAGTATTAATGAATCACTTTTGACCGGAGAATCGATGCCAGTTACTAAAAGTTTGGGTGATAAAGAGCTAGTAATGGCTAGTCCGCAAGGTGAAAACACCCCCTTTGTTTATTCAGGGTCGATGGTTGTGGCCGGTCAAGGCATTGCGATTGTTAAGGCTATTGGCCGCCAGACCGAAATGGGGCGCATTGGCAAAATGCTTGATTCAGTTACAGAAGAGAAAACGCCTTTGCAAAAAAACTTCGGACAATTAGTGCATTCTATTTTAATTATTGCGCTCATCTTATGTTTAGCGGTAGTTATTCTAAATCTTTTAACAGGGCATGGGTTGATGCCGAGTTTTTTGTCGGGCATAACCTTAGCAATGGCGATTCTTCCCGAAGAATTTCCTGTAGTTTTAGTCGTCTTTTTATCAATTGGTGCCTGGCGCCTTTCTCATTATAAAATTTTGGTTCGTCGCTTAAGCGTCGTGGAAAGTCTAGGCGCGGCGACAACGCTTTGTGTCGACAAGACCGGAACAATAACGATGAACCAGATGAAAGTAGATAAAATTTATTTGGAAAACGGAGCCAGAATGGTTGATTTTTCACAGTTTGGAAAAGATCGTCAAACCCTATTCAAAGACGAAATTTTAAGGTTTTTTATAAAAGCCAGTTCTCTGGCCAGTAATCGTAATACCTTTGATCCGCTTGAGGGTGCAATCAAAGAAATACGTCGCGAATTTTTTCATGAAGATATTTATTCTCGGTTAGAGCCAATTCGTGAATATCCGCTTTCTAGTTCATTTTTAGTAATGACTAATGTTTGGCGGCAAGATAAAGAAATATTTGCTTGTGCCAAGGGGGCGCCCGAATTAGTCATGTCTTTAAGTAATTTAAGCCAAGAAGAAACTGAGGCCTTCCAAGAAATAATTAAAAAAATGGCCCAAGATGGTTTGCGAGTTTTAGGGGTCGCTTATTCAGATAAAGTTGGGACAGAGCTTGACATACAAAAGATTAAATTTAAATTTCTCGGTTTGTTAGGCTTTATGGACCCAGTTCGCCCCACAGCTGCTGCCGCTATTAAAGAATGTTATCAGGCGGGGATTAACGTCAAGATGATTACAGGAGATTATTCAGAAACAGCCAAGAGTATCGCAAAACAAATTGGTTTGAAAAATTATAGCGAGGTAGTAAGCGGCCAAGATTTTATTAATCTAAACGCTAGTGAGTTGAAGAGTAAGATTAAAGAAAGTAATATTTTTGCCCGCATGATGCCGGAGTATAAACTCCAAATTGTTAGGGCGTTAAAACATGACGGACAGGTGGTCGCTATGACAGGTGATGGAGTTAATGATGGTCCGGCCCTCAAGGCCGCTGATATCGGGGTAGCGATGGGGGCACACGGTACCGATGTCGCCAGAGAATCGTCTGATATCGTTCTTCTCGATGATAACTTTTCTTCGCTGGTAAGCGGCGTTAAAGAAGGGCGAAGAATTTTTGATAATTTACAAAGAGCGGTTGTTTATCTGGTCGCAGTTCATTTGCCAGTGGCCGCCCTGTCACTTATTCCGATTGTTTTGGGTTGGCCGTTATTATTTTTTCCAGTTCATATTATGTTTTTGGAGTTATTAGTTGATCCAGTTTGCTCTATTGTTTTCGAGGCGGAGCCAGCCAGCCGCAGGCTTATGGATCGCCCGCCACGAAATTCAAAAAAATCGATTCTTAACCGCCATAATTTATTAATTAGCTTTATTCAGGGACTGAGTATTTTATTGTTTGTTTTCTTGGTTTATTATCTGGGCGTTAGATCTGGTCTCAGTGATAGCCTGGTAAGAACAACATCTTTCGTCGCCCTAGTCAGTTCAAATATTTTTTTAATTTTAGTAAATCGTTCTTGGTCGGAAAATGTTTTTGTTTCTTTATTCAAGAAAAATCTGTTTCTTTGGCCGATTATTATCTTAGCGACTATATTTTTATTGCTCTCTATTTATAACCCATTTTTACGAAATGTGTTTAATTTCGCGCCCCTAAGTTTAAATGATTGGTTTGGGCCCCTGATCTTTTCCTTATTCCCAGCATTTATTTTCGAATTTGTTAAAACATTTAAACGGTTTAGAAAAATTTAAAAATACTAACTACCCCGATGTTTACGGGAAATAAAATTGAAAAATGGCTTAAGATCCTGATTTTTGCCGGGTTGCTCACCCTGGTTATTATGGTTTTTTCTCAGAAGATAGAGCTGACCTCTAGCGATTTAGGACGTCATCTGGAAAACGGAAAAATCATTTGGCAAAATAAGCAGGTTTTGTTTAAAAATTTATATTCTTATAGTGAGCCGGATACTCCGTTTATAAATCATCATTGGTTGGCAGGCGTTATTTATTATGCTACTTTTTTGCTCGGTGGCTTCAAATTATTATCCTTCTTGAATGTTTTTCTTATGGTCGCCGCTTTTGTTTTGGCTTTTAAAATTGCTCAAAAAAAGGCGGGTTTTTATATTAGTGCTCTTTTAGCGCTTCCGGTTATCTTTTTACTGAGCGAGCGGGTTGAAATTCGGCCAGAAATATTTAGCTATTTATTTATTGTACTTACTTGGTTTATTCTGGAGCGCGCCGATGAGCGCAAAAATTCTCGTTTATTATTTTGGCTTATCCCTTTATTTTTAGTTTGGGTCAATATTCATAGTTATTTTTTAATCGGCTTAATCTTAGTTGGCTTTAAATTTGGGGCAGAATTTTTGCCAATTTTTATTACTGCTCCCGGTGCTTTTAAAAGTCGTTTTAAAGCGGCTTGGCCGAGCGCGCGCGTTTGGCTAAAAAGTTTAGGCGCCCTAGTCCTCGTTTGTCTTCTTAGTCCCAACTTTATTAAAAACTTGCTTTATCCTCTTAATTTTTTTAAGAAATACGGCTACGAGGTCGCGGAAAACAAGTCTATTTTTTCACTCAGCCATTTAATGGTTAATTATAATATCACGCTTTTTAAGGAGATGTTATTTTTATTATTTTTTAGTTTGGCCGCTAGCTTCTTTTTTTATAAAAAAAGAAGATGGTTTGAATTGTTTTCTAGTTTTTTCTTTTCTTTTCTAGCACTTTTGGCGGTGCGCAATCTGGCTTTATTCGGTCTCGTTTCTTTAATTTTAATTAGTGCCAATCTTTTTTATCCCTTTGATTTTTTAAAAAATAATGTTTTTTATTTTCGCCGCGAATTTAGAGAAAAGTATCGCGCCCCATTTTTGATTTTTATTTTTCTTTTAATTATTATTGAAATAATTTATTTAGGCGTCGATGCTAGAAAGGCAAATAACTTTATTAAAAATTCTCCCGGTTGGGGCCTTAGCCAGGGGAGCGAGGATTCAATTAAATTTTTTAGAGATAATAGTTTAAGCGGACCGATTTTTAATAATTATGATTTAGGCAGCGCTCTTATTTTTTGGCTTTATCCCAAAGAAAAAGTTTTTGTCGATAATCGGCCCGAGGCCTACAGCAAAGATTTTTTTGCTAATGTTTATCGACCCATGCAGTTAAAGAGAGATAAATGGCTTGAATATAGTGCGCAGTATCAATTTAAAACTATTTATATTTCTCATACCGATTTTACGCCGTGGGCACAGACATTTTTAGGACAAACTCTTGATGCTAATTGGGCTTTAGTTTATTTTGACCGCTATACAGTTATTTTTTTGAATAAAGAAAAGTACGGTCAAGACATGGTTAGCAGAATGGCTCTTGATAATCAAGCGATTAGAGACCGTTTACGAACCCTAGCGGCGGACTCTAGTTTAAAGACTAAATTACAATTAGCTTTTTTTGCAAACCTTATCCATCAATCAGATTTGTCTGAAGAGATTTATCGAGAAATTATTTTTGCTAATCCCGACAACGGGCTGGCCTTAAGTTCCTTGGGGGCTGTTTATGCTAAAGGAGAAGACCGCGCCACTCTTTCTAAAGCTCTTTTTTATTTCCAAGAGGGCTTAAAGGCCGGCTATCGATTGCCAAGCGTTTATAATCAAATCGCCATGGTTAACTGGCGTTTAGGTGACTATCAAGAAGCCGAGGCGGCCTGGCGCTCGGCTTTGAAATTGGAGAGAAAAAATTCTTTAGCTTTATATTATTTAGAACAGATTAGACAGTTAAGATTGCAGGGGGTAATAAAATAGGCTTAAATTTTTTAATTTTTAATTGTAATCCCATCATAACATTTTTTTAGCTGTTTAAAGCCACCAAGGCTTTAAATTTTTTAGCCTTGGAGCAAGCTTTTTCTAGAGGAGCAATTAATTTAGCTAAAAGAATATTTTTTTTATTTTTAGATATTTTAGCCATTTCTCGGCGCGCGCGAGCACATAAATATTCTAATCCCTTGATAATAGTCGGGGCGGCCTCCGTGGCAAACAATAGATTCGCAATTGTCGCTGGATTTTTCAACTTAAGTTTTAAATTTCTTTTTTGCGCGGCGAGAAGGATTGGCAGATTAGCCGAGGTTATTAGTCCTCTGGTTAAGTCTTCGCGCCAGTCATGGCTGTCATCAGCTAATTGTTTTGCGGCGAGCGCGTATTTAAAAAAATTAAGAGCCGCATAAAGCTTCGGATGAGATTTTTTGGCGCTGAGTGCGAAGAGTAGGGCGAGCGGGCCTAGCGCCAAAGCAAGAGATTTTTGCGCCAAGGCACTTATTTTTTTATCACAAACCAATTTCTTAGGGATAAATACCCGATTATTTTTAATTTTTAATTTAGGAGTTAAGACTTCTTTAAGATTGGCGCTATCTAGATCACTTATAATTTTATTGAACAGTTGATAATAACTATTAGATAAATTAAGACGATAATGAATTTCCAAGTAACGGCGAAAATAATTATTGGCTAAGGGTAACTCGGCGCGATTGCCCTCGTCATCTAGAAAATCATCGTAGATATTTAAAGCGCGCCACAGATAACTTTGCGCTCGGCCTAATTGAGGAAGCAATTTTTTTATTTTTATTTGTTCGGCCGAGCTTAATGTTTCGCTGAACCAAGTGGGCCAATAATAAGTGGCTTCTTTTTTAGTCATTTTGTTTCGGGATATTAATTATAAAAACAGTCCCTTGGCCGGGCTGGCTTTTAACTTCAATCCGACCTTGAAAATCTTTTTCTACTATGTTTTTTGTTGAGGCGAGACCGAGACCAAGACCCCGTCCGCCATTCTTTTTTGTGCTAAAGAAGGGGGCAAATATTTTATTTTTATTTTCCAGAGAGATGCCGGCGCCGTTATCGGCAACCCTAATCTCTATTTCCGTTTCGTTGCCAGTTAAACTTATAAATATTTCTCCGGTTTTTGTTTCCTCGCAAGCCTCAATCGCGTTTGCCAAAAGATTGATAATAATTTGGCCAAATTTAATGGCGTCACCTTTTAGTTTTGTTTCCGGGGCGAGGAGAAATTTGACGGAAACATTGGCGCGTCTGGCTTTATAGGATAAAATTTGAGTTATCTGTTCAATTTCTTGATTAAGAGAAAAGAGATTGATAACACTTTCGCGAGAAATTTGTTTTTTTATGCTGGTAATTAAATTTTCCATTTTATTAGTCGCGAGTAGCGCCTGGCTAAGATATGATTTAGCATTCAATATTTTAGTGTCGGTTTCGTTTTTAATTTGTTCCAGATTTAGAGAAACGGCCGTCAGGGGATTAATTAAATCATGGAAAATACCTGAGGAAATTCGGCCGAACTCAGCGAGACGATAAAGCTGATTAATTTTTTCAGCTTCTAGCTCACGCAATTCTTTAGTTCGTTCTTCTACTTTTGTTTCTAAAGAATCTCTTTCCGCGCGCAGTAAGGTTTCACTAAGTTGAGCTCTTTTTAAAGAGCGGTTAATTTCTTTACAAAAAAGCCAGGCGACCGTCGCGATTAAAAAAAGTAAGACGCTATAAGTAATTGCATCACCGATTTGCGAGGGATCGCTGCGCCAATAATTTTCAACCTTTATTAGCCCGCGCGCTTGCCAGTCAGTTAGAAAGATTAGGGAAATCGTAATTAGTAGCGTGCTGGCGAACGCGAGGCGGGAGCCAAGTAGAATCCCGGAAAGAGTAATAACGAGAACCGCCAGCAAAAGGGCGGATGGCAAATCGGCTCCCCAAGCCAGAAAAGAATAAAACATGGGGAGGGCAAAAGTAATAATAAATAAAGAAGCGGCTATTTTTATTTTTCCGCGGCGGCTGAGCCAAAGTAAAAAGGCGAAGAAAAAGAAAATTAAAAAAGTTGACCAAAGTGGCAAACCCTTTTCTTCTGTATAAATTAGGTGATCGATAATCCGGATAATGTTAATAATGAAAAAACAGAGCAAAGAAAAAGCAAGAAGAATATTTAATATTAATTCTTGACGGCGCCGACTCTCGTCTAACTGCTTGGTAGCAATTAGATTTTTAAGCGAACTGATTATTTTCATAAAATATTATTAAAACACCCCCGTTGAATAGTTGGGGGTGTTTTTAGATTTTAATTACGCCAAGGAATTCCTGGGTTAGAGGCGGCTGCTAGAATGGCCGCTAGGAGAGCTAGCTTTTTAGTTGATTTTTTCATAGTTTTAATTTTAAAATTTACCGAGCAACATCGACCTTTCTATTTAGAGCTATTGCTATCTCGATGTTAGCAAAGGAATTATGAAGAAAATTTAAAAATTATAAAAATTTGTTTTATCTCTCGGTGTCGACTTTGTAACCGCGGTTGGAGGCGGTGAAGATATAGTGTTCAGAATTGGTTTCTAGTTTTTTCCGGATATTCATAATATGAACCTCGACCGTGTTAGAAAATGGATCGGCATTTTCATCCCAGACTTTTTCCAGAATAGTTTGGCGCGATAAAAAATTGCCCTTATTAACCATTAGAAATTCTAATAAAGAAAATTCCCGGGAAGACATTGGTATCCGCAACCCGTTTTTAGTCACGAGAAATTTATCAGGATTCAATTCTAAATTACCGACTTTTAAAATTTCACCTTGGACATTTCGTGGGCGCCGTAAAAGTGCCCGCAGACGGGCCAAGAGCTCGGAAATAGCGAAGGGTTTTATTAAATAATCGTCTGCCCCTAAATTAAAAAGTTCTAATTTATCATTTAATTCATTAAGTACGGTTAAGACAATAATCGGCGTGAAGCATTTTTCCGCCCTTAGTTTTTTAACTATTTCAAATCCGCTCAGTCTTGGCAAATTACAATCGAGGAGAATCGCCTCGTATTTATTATTGCGAGCCAAATCAAAGCCCTCTCGCCCGTCGCTGGCTGAGTCAACAGTAAAACCGGCGTTAGTTAAGGCTAAAGAAAGAGAAAGCACTATGTTGGGGTCGTCTTCAACGAGAAGCAAGGACATATTATTATATTTTATAAAAATGTTTACAAATTAACAATTAAATTATCCCCATCCTACGGCCATTAGGGCCGGGGTTCATTTTGCTCATATTTTCCCCCTTTTTCTATTGTAGCGGAAAATAAATAAAAAAAATCTAAAGTTTTATGTCTTTGGGGGATAACTTTTAGGAGCCAAGAAATCGGTTTGCCTTTCTTGGTGATTCGCGATACTATTATTAATATTATGAGTCCAAGAATCTTCAAAATTGCTCGTAAAAATCAATTATTGGAGGTTTTGCGCGATAAAACCTCTGACCCCTTTTCAATCAAGGAAGGGCATTTTAAGTTCGGCCAGCTTAAAGACTCTTTTTACTATACGGATTGGACTGAACAGTCTTTTCTGTCTGATACGGGACGCAAAGAAATGATTAGCCGAACTTTTAATTTTGAGAAATTAAAATATTTTTATCTTAGCATTCTCTTGGCCATTTTTGTTATTATTGGTCGCTCGGTTTGGCTTCAAGTTGTTAAAAACGATTATTATAGTCTTTTAGCTGAAGGTAATAGATTAAGAGCGGAAACCATTGAGCCGAAGAGAGGGATTATTTACGCTAAGGATTTGCGTCCGTTAGTGCGCAATAAAGCTAACTTTGTTCTTTATTTGCGCCCTATAGATCTGCCTAAAAATGAATTGGTACGGGACGATCTAATTAGAAAAATAAGTCTAGTTTTAGATAACGATAAAAATTTAAATAATTCAGCCCCTAGTGCGCCGACAATCAGTAATACGGGGAATATTGCTCTAGTTTCTGATACCCCCTCTTTTTATAAAATAAAAGAGTCTTTGGCGGCCATTAAAATGGGATCGCTCGAATCGTATCAACCGTTATTTATCGCCGATAATATTGACTACGATAAGGCGATGCTTATTTCAATAGAGCTTCCCAGTTGGCCCGGGGTTTTTTTATCTAGTAAAATTAGACGGGAATATCTTTTGCCAGTCGCGACCAGCACGGCCACGATACTGGCCGAAAATAGTCTTTCCCACGTTTTGGGCTATACTGGGAAAATAAATAATCAAGAACTCAAAGATTTAGGGAAAGACTATTCTTTAATTGATTATATCGGCAAGGCGGGTTTGGAATATTCTTGGGAGAAGGAATTAAAGGGTAGAGCAGGCTCAAAAAATATTGAAGTTGACGCTCTTGGACGCCAAAAGAAAATTATCAATGAAGCAGCCGCCACCGACGGATCCAATCTTTTACTCTCGCTTGATCTTGATCTCCAAGAAAAGACGGAAGAAATAACGAAAAATTATATCGCTAAAGCCAACCTTCATCGAGCCTCCGTTATCATTATAAATCCCGCTAATGGTGAAATTTTAGCGTTAGTGTCTCTCCCAGCTTATGATAATAATTTATTTGCCAAGGGAATAAGCCAAGAAGATTATAATAAATTTTTAAATGATAAAGATCATCCCCTATTTAACCGTTCAATCAGCGGCGAATTTCCTTCGGGCTCAACTATTAAACCAATATTTGCCGCTGGCGCTCTCCAAGAAAAAGTTATTACGGAAAATACTAGCTTTTTAAGTACCGGGGGGTTAAGTATCGGAGAATGGTTTTTCCCTGATTGGAAGGCTGGTGGGCACGGAGCAACCAATGTGCGTAAAGCCATTGCGATGTCGGTTAATACCTTCTTTTATTACATTGGCGGCGGATATGGAGATTTTAAAGGCCTAGGTTTAAGCGGTTTAGTAAAATATGCTCGTTTATTTGGTCTCGGAGAACTAACCGGTATTGACTTACATGGCGAACGCAAAGGTTTTGTGCCGACGCAAGACTGGAAAGAAAAGACTAAACATGAGCCTTGGTATATTGGCGATACTTATCATTTCGCGATTGGCCAGGGGGACGTTATTGTGACGCCGCTTCAAGTCGCTAATTATACAGCCGCGATTGCTAATGGGGGAACACTTTACAAACCGCATTTGGTTAGTAAAATATTAGATAAGAATAATAATATAGTGTCTGATGTCGCTCCTCAAATAATTCGCAATAATTTTATTGAGGCGGATAATTTGCGCATCATCCGCGAAGGTATGCGCCAAACAATTACCATTGGCAGCGCGCAGTCTTTGCAAATCGTCCCCGTGCCCGTCGCCGGTAAAACTGGAACTGCGCAGTGGTCGACAAAAAAAGCACCTCACGCTTGGTTTATCGGTTTTGCCCCCTATGATAAACCGCAGATTGCTATCACGGTTTTAGTCGAAGAGGGAGTCGAGGGCAGTACAATCGCTGCTCCGATTGCACGTGATATTTTAAATTGGTATTTTACACTTCATCCAATTAAATTAGACTAATTATTTATTTATGCCCTTGTCGCTTCATTTAATAATTCATTTTACGTTAGCAATTATCACCGGTTATTTAGCAGGATTACATTTTAAAAAAATAGAATTAGGAGTTCTAATTGGTTTTTTGGGCGGGTTTTTAATTGATCTCGACCATGTCTTAGAATATTTTTTAGTCTATGGCTTCCATTTTAATTTAATACATTTTTTACAGGGCAGACAATTTTTAATCAGTGATAAAATTCATCTTTGGTTTCACGCCTGGGAATACGTACCCATTTTCTTTTTATTGGCTTTGGCTTTTAAAAAAAACAAGGTACTGGAGACCATTTTAATTACCCTAGCTTTCGCGATGAGCGTTCATCTTTTAACAGATTCAGTTATTAATAAATATCCCCTTAAATTTTATTCTTTACTCAACCGAGTAGAGGTAAATTTTTCTGCTCGCGAGTTAATGCGTCCCGATGATTATCAAAAAAATCAAGAAACAAAGATAGAACTTGGTCTATAAATTTTAACTAAAATTAAATAAAAAATTAGCATATTAGCACTCTCTTGACTTGAGTGCTAATTTTGTTTATAATGGGTTTATATGATTTCAGATCGTAAAAGATTTATTCTTGAGACAATCATTAAAGAGTATTTAAAAACCGCTAATCCGGTTTCTTCGGGCGTTCTGGTTGAAAAGTATAAACTCGATATTTCAGCGGCCACGGTGCGTAATGAAATGATGGAGCTCGAAGAAGAGGGCTATATTTATCAACCCCATACCTCAGCCGGGCGCGTGCCGACAGAAATAGCTTATGAATTATTGTTAAATGAGCCGGGATCAAGCAAGAAGAAAAAAGAATTAAGAGAGACTGAAAATGAATCTTTGGAAAAACTGTTTAAACACGATGAGATCGCTTTTCGCCAAACCGCCAAGGCAATCGCTGAAATGGCCGGCGGGGCGGTTTTCTGGGCTTTCCACAAGAATGATTTATACTATACAGGATTAACTAATTTGTTTGCTCAGCCGGAATTTAACCGAGTTGATATGATTTGTGATGTTTCCGCTATTATCGACCGCATGGAAGAAATTATTGATAATATTTTTGAAGATTTAGCTGAAGGAGAGCAGGTTTTGATTGGATCTAAAAATCCCTTCGGTAATTTTTTAAGCACAGTGCTGGTTAAATATAAAAATAATAATGCCCACGGTATTTTTGGGATTTTAGGACCGATGCGCATGGATTATAGTCATAATTTAGCGCTCGTAGAATTTATAAAAAAGAAATTTGTTTAATAATATAATATGAAGGAAGAGAAAAAAATCAATTTAGAAGATCTCGAGGGTCTAGAAATAGGTGAAGTTAAAAAGGGAGTCTATCTCTGTCATACGGGGAATGAATACCGCGTCTTATTTGAAGCCACAGACACTAAAGATCATGAGGGGAAAGTCGTTGTTTATCAAAGCTTGAAGGATAATGGAACTTGGGTGCGCTCGAAAGAAGAATTTTTAGGCTTTAAAGAGATAAATGGCGTCAAGAAAAAAAGATTTGTATTTTTGCGGGAAGAGGAGGCGGATGTTTTTGAAAACAAATATCTTCGCGCCCTCGCTGATTATCAAAATTTACTCAAGCAAACCGGGAAGGAAAAGGCTGAATTTATAAAATACGCTCTGGCTGATTTTTTACATAATATTTTGCCGATTTACGATCATTTAAAGTTGTCGATGAAAGGATTGAGTGAGGCAGAAGCAAAAAATCCTTGGGCGCAGGGCGTTAGTCACGTTTTAAAGCAATTTAAAGAAGTTTTGGCCCAACACGGGATTGAAGAAATAAAAACGGTCGGTGAGAAATTCAACCATGATTTAATGGAGGCGATTGACGGTTCGGGCGAAAAAATAAAGCAGGAAGTTATGCCTGGGTATAAGCTGAATGGCAAAGTAATCAGACCAGCCAAGGTTATTGTTGAATAAGAAAGTAATTAGAATAAATAATTAATTATTGTTCTCTCTTTATCTACTAAATTTATATTAGTTTTATTGGGAGAAAAAATTTAATTCTATGTCACTTATAAAATGGACACCATTTCTATCGGAATTCGACGACATGGATAAAATGATGGAATCCATGTTGCCGGCCGTGCGCGGTAATCAATTCGGGTATACGCCCGCCGTTGATATGTATGAAGACAAGGATAATATTATTGTCGAAACACAACTCGGCGGCATCGATCCGGAAAAAGTCGATATTTCTATCGAAAATAATGTTTTAACCATCAAAGGAGAAAGCGAGAAGAAGAGCGAAGTCGAGGATAAAAATTATTACCGCAAAGAAATTCGTCGTGGCTCTTTCTATCGTTCAATCCCTTTGCCGACGAAAGTCGACGGTGAAAAAGCGCAGGCGGTTAACGAGGATGGCATGCTAAAAATTACCGTGCCGAAAGCTTCGGAAGTAAAACCTAAGACAATTAAAATTCAAACCAAGAAAAAATAAATAAGAAAATAATATGAAATATTTTTCTGACGTCTACAAGAAAGAAACCAAAACTTGCGCGAAATTATTCAAGGAAAAACAAGGTTGCGCGTGGGGCCGGTGCGAAACTTGCGGCGTTGTTCCGCTTCTGTATAAGTTTGAAACAGGGAAAATAATTGAAGAGGCAGATGAAATAAAAGCCTTAAGGGAAGAAATACTAAATAATTAAAATTAATAATAAAAATTTAAAAAATATGTCAAAAATTTTAGGAATTGATTTGGGTACGACTAATTGCGCCATGGCAATCATGGAGGGCGGTCTGCCAAAAATTATTGAAAACATTGAAGGGAACCGCACCACCCCATCGGTCGTCGCGATTTCTAAAAATAATGAGCGCATCGTTGGCCAAGCGGCTAAACGCCAGGCGGTTATTAATCCGGAGAATACGGTTTACGCCGTTAAGCGTTTAATCGGCCGTCATTTTTCTGAAGATGAAGTGCAGCGCGATTTAACGACTGTGCCCTATAAAATTCTCCAAGCCGGAGAAGGCGTGAAAGTAAAAATGGGCGATAAAGACTATACGCCACAAGAAATTTCAGCGATGATACTTTCAAAATTAAAAGCGGATGCCGAAGCAAAAATTGGTGAGAAAATTACGGAAGCGATTATTACTGTTCCAGCTTATTTTAATGACTCGCAAAGACAAGCAACCAAGGATGCGGGACTGATTGCCGGGCTTGAAGTAAAGAGAATTATTAATGAACCGACGGCCGCCGCTTTAGCCTATGGTTTTGATAAAAAGCAGGGCCAGAAGATTGTTGTCTACGATTTAGGCGGTGGGACTTTTGATGTTTCTGTTCTTGATATTTCTGCCGATACGGTTGAAGTAAAAGCGACTAACGGCGATACCCACTTGGGCGGCGAAGATTTTGATCAAAGAATTATCAATTGGATTTTAGAAGAATTTAAAAAAGATCAGGGAATTGATTTGTCGAAAGATACTTTAGCTTTGCAGAGAATTAAAGAATCAGCTGAAAAGGCAAAAATTGAATTATCAACCGCTCAAGAAACCGAAATTAATCAGCCCTTCATTACAACCGACGTTAATGGCCCGAAGCATTTAGTTATGAAATTGTCTCGTGCTAAACTCGAAACTTTAATTATTGATTTAGTTGAAAAAACAATTGAGCCGTGCAAAAAGGCGCTTGCTGACTCAGGTTTCCAAATGAGTGAGATTAACGAAGTACTAATGGTTGGCGGAATGACCCGCATGCCTTTGGTTCTTCAGAAAGTTAAAGAATTTTTTGGCAAGGAGCCAAATTTAACTGTTAATCCAGATGAGGTGGTGGCAATGGGAGCGGCCGTGCAAGCGGGTGTTCTCCAGGGCGACGTTAAGGATGTCTTACTGTTAGACGTTACTCCGCTTACTCTCGGTATTGAGACTTTGGGCGGTGTGGCCACTCCGCTCATTGAAAGAAATACGACTATCCCTACTTCAAAATCTCAGGTTTTTTCAACCGCAGCTGATGGCCAAACAGCGGTGGAGATTCATATTGTCCAAGGTGAACGTCCGATGGCGCACGATAATAAAACATTGGGACATTTTACTTTAGATGGTATTCCGTCCGCGCCGCGAGGCATCCCGCAAATTGAAGTTAAATTTGATTTGGATGCTAATGGAATTTTAAATGTTTCCGCGACTGATAAAGCAACTAATAAACAGCAGAAGATTGCGATTACGGCTTCTTCCGGCTTATCAAAAGAAGAAATCGAAAAGATGAAGAAGGAAGCTGAACTTCACGCTGAAGAAGATAAAAAGAAAAAAGAAGAAGCGGAAATAAAAAATCAAGCGGATGCTGTCATTTTCACTATGGAAAAAATGTTAAAAGAATCGGGCGATAAGATGAAGCCAGAGGAGAAAAAAGAATTAGAAGATAAAAATGCGGAACTTAAAAAAGCGAAAGAGTCTGGTAATTTAGATGAAATGAAAAAGAAAATGGAAGAAATTAATACGATTGCGCAAAAAATCGGCGCCGCTATGTACCAGCAACCGGGCGCGGGAGCACCGGCCGGAGAAGCTGGCCAAGCTGGGCCGGAGGCAGGAGCAGGCCCAAATGAAAAGAAAGATGACGTGGTTGAAGGCGAAGTAGAAGAGAAGAAATAATTATCTATTCATAGGTTGCCTCTCTAATTTCAGAGGGGCAACTTATTGAATAAAGAAATTATGTCCAAAGATTATTACGATATTTTAGGCGTTAGCAAATCAGCTGGCGCCGATGAAATTAAAAATGCTTTTCGCAAGAAAGCCCATGAGCATCATCCGGATAAAGGTGGTAATGCGGAAAAATTCAAGGAGCTTAATGAAGCTTATCAGGTTTTAGGCAACGCCGAAAAACGTCAGCGCTATGATCAATTCGGTTCAGCCGCCTTTAATGGTGGCGGCGGCGCGAATTGGGGCGGACAAGGTTTCGGTGGTTTTCAAAATGGTGGTGGCTTCGGCAATATGGACTTTGAAGATTTGGGCGACATTTTCGGTGGTTTCGGCGATATTTTTGGTTTTGGCGGCGGCCGGCAAACTGCGAAGAAACAAACTCGAGGTCGAGACATGGAAATGGCGATTAACCTTGATTTTATAGACGCTGCCTTCGGCACCGAAAAAGAAATTAGTTTCTCTAAGAATACAACTTGTAATCGTTGCCACGGCAACGGTGCGGAACCAGGAGCGAAAGTTGAAACTTGTAAAACTTGCAATGGGAGCGGGCGGGTAACGAGAGTTCAGAGAACTATTCTAGGAAATATTCAGGCGCAGTCGACTTGTACGACTTGCGACGGTGAAGGTAAAATATATAGTCAAAAATGTACTAAGTGCCACGGCACAGGAATCCATCGCGATCAGGTTAAAATAAAAGTAAGAATTCCTGCCGGTATAAATGACGGTGAGTCGATTAGATTAAGCGGTCAAGGAGAAGCTGGTGAAAAAGGTGCCGCCGCCGGTGATTTATATTTAAGAATCAAATTGCAAAATCATAAAAAATTTATGCGCGAGGGTTATGATATCAGGACAGAAGAAACTATTAGCATTAAACAGGCAATTTTAGGAGACAAGGTTGAAGTGGAGACAATCCATGGTGCGGTTAAATTAAAAATTCCTGAAGGCACGCAATCAGGAACAGTTTTTAAGCTTAAGGAAAAGGGAATTACTAAGTTGCATAATCGTGGAATCGGCGATCAGTATATAAAAATTATCGTGAAGATTCCCGGGAGTGTAACAAAAAAGCAGAGGCAGTTATTAGAAGATTTAGGAATATAAATTTATTTTTTAGAAATGAAAAAGGCGGGCTCCGGTTAAAGAGTTCCGCCTTTTAGAAAGTGCGAGGGCTTAGAGCCTTTTTTTGAAAGCGATGAAGCGATCCGTCTCGGGGATTTTGATATCGCCGGTAGGCGAACCAAGGGAAATATCCCATTCGGCCGTGCTCAGGTCGAAGGGATTCTTTGTCGGGCGGATGTCGAGAAGCAAGGTTTTCTTATTGCCGCGGAAGTGGTCTGTTTTTTCGATAACCTCGATGTCGGTAACCATTTTTTGGCTTTTTTCCTGGGGAGATGTCATCAGGAAGAAATTCTTTGTCAGAAATTCTCCGCCTATGATGTCGCCGCGACGGTAGTAACCTGGAATGAGGACAGTGCTTCCTTCAACTTCAATAGCGTGTCCTGAGATGTACTTCATGTGTTTATCGTTTGCACCCGGTACATTGATCAAAACGTTGCGGAATCCAACGATTTTTTTGTAACTAGCATTTACTTTTGTTGCGTTCATGTTCTGTTTTTTTTGGGATGTGGTTAATACTATGGGTTGTGCCGTGTCGGATGATTAATTGTGTAAAGATCGTTAATTGGATATTTTGTCATATTTAATTATTTTTGTCAATATTAAAGCATTTTAGAGCTATTTTTATTGACTTTTACCCCTAGAATGCTAAAATATAAGTGTCCTTATTATTAATATTAGAAACATTATGTCCAATTGGTTCAAAAAGCTTTTTGGTTGCAAATGCCATTGTGATAATTCTGGCCATTGTTCTTGCGAGAAAAAGTGTGAATGCGAGGAGAAGGCTGATTCGGCCGTAAAAACAGAATGCTGTCAGCCAGAATGCTGCCAACCGGAAAAGACCGAGCAAACTAAGTAAATTTTTTTAAAATTTTTAGAAGCGCGATTTTTCGCGTTTTTAAGTAGCTGACAAGACAAATGCTTATCGATACTCATGCCCACGTTAATTTCGCCGCCTTTAAAGACGATGCCGAAGAGGTAATTCGTCGTTCTTTGGATAATGATACTTGGATGATTCTAGTTGGTGCTGAGTTTAAAACTTCTAACCGTGCTTTGCATTATGCCAATAAATACGAGAAGGGTGTTTATGCAGCCATTGGTTTGCACCCAATTCATTTAGAAGAAGGCCAAGTTGATAGCCAGGAAGAAGATAATTCCTATAGTTTCGTTCCCCGATATGAAGAATTTGATTATGGTAGCTATGAGAAGCTAGCGAAATTTGAAAAAGTAGTAGCAATTGGCGAAATTGGCCTTGATTACTACCATTTAGATCCTACAAAAGATGTAAACGCCGTCAAAAAGAAACAGCATGAAGTTTTTGCTCAGCAACTGCTTTTAGCCCGTAGTATTGATTTGCCGGTTATTATTCATTGTCGCCAGGCTCATGACGATCTCTTGGAAATTCTTCAGGAGTTTAAAAAAGAATATGGTCACATTATTCCGACTGACCGTCCTTGGGGGGTTATTCATTGTTTTTCCGGAGACGAAGATCTTGCTTGGAAATATTTTAGATTAGGGTTACTTATTTCTTTTACCGGGCTCATTACCTTCAGCAAACAATGGGATGATTTGATTAGAAAAATTCCGCTCGATAAGATTATGATTGAAACCGACACACCGTATATGACGCCAGAACCATACCGCGGCGAGAGAAATGAGCCGGTTCTAGTTCAATATGTTGCTAAAAGAATAGCTGATATTAAGAGTTTGAAAGTAGAGAAAGTGGCCGAAACTACGACGAGAACAGCTCGAGAATTATTTCGAATTTAGTCCTAAAAATAAGGAAAATTAAAAAAATTGATGGTTGACATATAGACGATTGTGCGCTATAAAAAAGACGTACCCTTTTATAACAAAGGGCTCGAAAGCCCTTTTTGTTTTTGCGCTAAGATTATGAAAAACGAATCTTGGGCCTTGGCCCTGAAAGTGATGGCGAAATTAGCGGGCTGGATAGCTTTTCCGGTAATTTTAGGAACATTTTTAGGCCAGTGGCTAGACAAAAAATTTGGGACAGAACCCTGGCTCTTCTTAGCAACGATTGCTTTCGCCTTTTTGGTTTCCATGTACGGTTTAATTATAAACGCGCTTCAAGAATTCAAAAAAATTGATGAAGAGTATAGCAAAAATAAACAAGAAAAAGATAATTTAATTAAGAAATAAATGGCCGAGGAAATAATCCATGAAAATACTTTGTTCGCTGAGCCGATTGCACATATTGGCAATTTTCCGATTACGAATTCTTTAATGACTTCAGGGGTCGCTTTGCTTATTATTGTGATTCTTGGGCTGCTTGTTAGTCGGAAAATAAAAAAAGTACCGACTGGTTTGCAAAATGCGCTCGAAATGATTATTGAAGGTTTTCTTGGTATTTTTGACGGCGTTACCGGAAGTCGCAAAAAGTCTTTACAATTTGCGCCGCTTGTTTTAGCTTTTTTCTTTTTTGTCCTAATTAATAATTGGATGGGAATTTTACCGGGTGTCGGATCAATTGGCCAGATTATGCAAACCGATGAAGGTAAATTTTTTATTCCCTATCTTCGCGGCGGCACAGCTGATTTAAATACCACTTTGGCCTTAGCGACAATCGGTGTTGTTATCAGCCATATTATCGGCGTAATGGCCGTCGGTGCTTGGAAGTATTTGAATAAGTTTATTAATATTAAAGCCTTTTTAGAAATTCCCAAGAAAGTTTTAAAGGATCCGACCGTACTTTTAGTTAATCCGATTAAAGCTTTTGTGGGACTCATTGAAGTTATCGGCGAACTCGCCAAAGTCGCGAGCCTATCTTTCCGTTTATTCGGCAATGTTTTCGCCGGAGAAGTATTACTTGCGTCCATGTCGGCGATTCTTGCCTTCGGTATTCCAATTCCGTTTTTATTGCTCGAAGTTTTAGTCGGCTTGATCCAGGCTTTAATTTTTGCCATGTTAATTTTGACATATTTAACCATTAACACGACGGAAGAGGAACACTAAAATTTATAAATTAAAATATTAATATTACAACACTATGGAAACAGCTATGTTAGCTAAAGCCATCGCTATCGGCGTTGGCGCAATCGGTCCGGGTTTAGGAATTGGTTTTATTGGGGCTAAAGCGATGGAAGCGATTGGTCGCAATCCAGAAGCCGCTAATAAAATTTTAGTTCCGATGTTACTTGTCTCCGCTTTTGCCGAAGCTATCGCTATTTATGCGTTAGTTATCGCTTTCAGTATCAAATAATTGTTTAACGAATTTCCCCTGAAAATTTCGGGGGAAAACGCTAGATTATTATTAAATTTATATGGAATCATTAATTTCAACCTTTCATATCGACTTAAGACTTTTTATTGCCCAGTTAATTAACTTCGCGATTGTCTTTTTGGTCTTATATTTTTTAGCTTTTAAACCGCTTGTTAAAACCATGACGGAGAGAACGGAAAAAATCGACAAAAGCTTAAAAGATGCGGACGAAATTGAAAAACGTTTAGCCCTAACTGAAAAAGAAAGAGAAGAAATTATTGCCGCCGCTAAAAAACAGGCTAATTTGATTGTTGAAGAGGCAAGCGCGCGGGGTGAAGACCGCAAGAATGAATTAGTTGCCAAAGCCAAGGAAGAAATCGGCCAGGTTATAAATAGCGAGAAAGAAAAATTAATACGGGATAAATCGGAAACGTTAAAAGAAATTAAAAAAGAAGTGGCTGAATTAGTTGTCATGACAGTGGAAAAACTACTTAATGAAAAAATGACGAGCGATAAGGATAGAGAATTAATTAAGAAGCTCGTTAAATAATTATGAAAATATCAGTTCAACAATACGCGAAAAGTTTATATGATTCTGTTTTTGAAAAATCAGAAAAGGAAGTTAAGATTATCTTGCATAATTTTGTCGCGCTTTTGGGACGAAATAGAGAGTTAAACAGAGCCGAAGAAATCACTCGTGTTTTTAATGAATTGTGGAATAAAGAACACGGCGAAATTAATGCCACTTTAGTCAGTGCGCGCGAATTAGGGCCGACCGCTCGCGAAATCGTAACGAGTTATTTGAAAGAAAAGACAAGCGCGAAAAAAATTAGTTTAAAGGAAGAAATTGATAAAAAGTTATTAGGAGGTTTTGTTTTGAAATATGATAGTAAGGTTTTAGATGGAAGTTTAAAAACGAGTTTAGAAAATTTGAAAAATAATATAAGTAATTAGACAAAATAATATGTCAACTACAAAGGATTTCATAATTGAACAGCTGAAGTCGGAGATATCCGGTTATAAAGCTGAAATTAGTGAAAAATCAGTCGGTAAAGTTCTTAAGGTTTCCGATGGTATTGCGCTAGTTTCTGGTTTAGCCGAAGCCATGATGTCAGAAATTCTAACCTTTAAGACAGAAAAAGGCGAAGTCGCTGGCGTGGCTCTAAACTTAGAAGAAAATCAGGTTGGCGCCATTATTTTAGGAGACTATACGGCGATTAAAGAAGGTGATGAAGTCCAAGCTACAAAAAGAATTCTTGAAGTTCCGGTTGGTGAAGCCGTTATTGGCCGTGTTTTAAATCCGCTCGGCGAGCCGTTAGACGGTAAAGGAAAGGTTGAAACCAATAAATTTTATCCGATTGAAAAAATTGCCCCTGGTGTTATTACCCGCGCTTCCGTTAAAGAGCCGGTGCAAACTGGTATTAAAGCGATTGACGCCATGATTCCGATTGGCCGCGGTCAACGTGAACTTATTATCGGCGATCGACAACTCGGCAAAACTGCGATTGCGATCGATACGATTATTAATCAGAAAGGGCAGAGCATGAAATGCATTTATGTGGCTATCGGTCAGAAGGAATCGAAGGTGGCTGGTATCGTCGCAAAACTAACTGAAGCCGGTGCGATGGATTATACAACCATTGTTTTAGCCGGTGCTTCAACGTCCGCCTCCTTATTATATATTGCGCCTTATGCTGGTTGCGCGATGGCTGAATATTTTCTTGATAAGGGTGAGGACGTTTTAGTTATTTATGATGATTTATCAAAACACGCTGTATCGTATCGTGAAATTTCTTTATTACTCCGTCGCCCCCCGGGTCGCGAAGCTTATCCAGGCGATGTTTTCTATTTGCATTCTCGTTTACTTGAAAGAGCTTGCAAACTAAATAAAGATTTCGGTGGCGGTTCAATCACGGCTTTACCGATTATTGAAACTCAGGCCGGAGATTTATCTGCCTATATTCCGACCAACGTTATTTCTATTACTGATGGTCAAATCTTCTTAGAGCCAGATTTATTTTATAAAGGAAATCGTCCGGCCGTTAATGCCGGCTTATCCGTTTCTCGCGTCGGCTCAAGCGCACAAATTAAAGCCATGAAAAAAGTGGCCGGTAAGATGCGTTTAGAGGCAGCTCAATATCGCGAGCTTGCGGCCTTTGCGCAATTTGGGTCTGATTTAGATGCCGACACGAAAAAGAAATTAGATAGAGGCCAAAGATTATATGAAATCTTTAAACAAGATCAATATCAACCGCTTGAAGTGGCGAAGCAGGTGATTACCTATTATTCCTTAATCAACGGTTTGATGGATAACGTTCCGGTTGAGAAAGTTCGTGAATTTGAAGCTGGATTGTATAAGTATGCTGATTTAAATGATGCAGTTCTTAAAGCGATTAACGAAAAGAAAGAATTAGACGAAGCGATTGAGGCACAAATTAAGAAACTATTAGAAGATTATAAAGCAACGGTTGATTATTTAATTAAGTAAAACCATGGCGAAGACCAAAGAAATCTCCCGCCGCATAAAATCCGTTACTTCCACTAAGAAAATAACTAAGGCGATGGAAGTTGTGTCCGCGGCGAAGATGAGAAAAGCAATTGAGGCGGTTCTGAAAACTCGTACTTATGCTAATTTAAGCTGGGAGACGGTTTTGCATTTGGCCAAACTTGAGAAATCGCGCAGTGAATCTTTGCACCCCTTACTTAAACCCCGTAAGAAAATAAAAAAAGTCGCCATTATTTTAATTACCTCTAATCGCGGCATGTGCGGCGGCTATAACGCGGCCGTGATTGCCAAGGCTAAAGAATCAATCGTCAAGCATCCCATACCGACGGATTTTATTTTAGTCGGTCGGAAAGGCGCGACTGTTCATCGTCAGAATTATAGCGTCGCCGCAGAGTTTGTTAAAAGCGATATTTTAACTGATGCCCGGGAAATTTATCCGATTGTGAAAATGGTTTTAAGCGATTATGCGCATAAAAAATACGATAAAATTCTGGTGGCTTATACTGATTTTGTAAATCCGGCTAAACAAATTCCCCGCGTGAAGCAATTAATTCCAGTCGAAATTGAAGGTGAAGAAGATTATCTCGGTATTGTCGGTCAAGATTCGAAGGTGGGTTTTACTAAAGAGATGCTCAGTGAGAAAACCAAGAAACATTTGAGCGCTGAAGAATATATTTATGAGTATACTTTCGAACCAAGTCCGCGTGAAGTTTTAGATAAGATGATACCGCGTTTGGTTGAAATTCAGTTATTTCAGGCATTTTTAGAGGCTAACGCGTCTGAACATAGCGCGAGTATGACCGCGATGCATCAGGCAACAGAAGCGGCAACTGACATGATAAATGAATTAACATTATTCTATAATAAAGCGCGCCAAGCGGGTATTACGGCGGAAATCGCAGAAATCAGTGCCGGGGCCAATGCTTTAGCGGAGTAAAAAAATAAAAAATAATTTAAATAATATGAGTGAGATTAAGAAAAACATCGGGATTATCAAGCAAGTTATCGGCGTCGTCGTCGATGTCTATTTCGAAAACAATTTACCCGAAATTTATAATGCTTTGGAAGTTAATTTAAGCGGCCAAAAATTAGTCCTTGAAGTTGAACAGCATATCGGCTCAAATGTCGTTCGCTGTGTTGCTATGGGTACAACTGACGGCTTAAAGAGAGGCGATGAGGCTAGCGACACTGGCGCGGCCATTTCAGTCCCCGTCGGCACAGAAACTTTGGGTCGCATTTTTAATGTACTTGGTGACGTTGTAGACGGTGGTAAGCCGGTCAAAACAGAGAAGAAATATCCAATTCATCGTGGCGCCCCAAAATTTGTTGATCAGTCGATTAAAGCAGAAGTTTTAGAAACCGGTATTAAGGTTATTGATTTAATTTGCCCGATTGTAAAGGGGGGTAAAGTCGGTATGTTCGGTGGGGCTGGTGTTGGTAAAACGGTTGTTATTCAGGAATTAATTCACAACATTGCTTCTGAGCATGGCGGCTACTCTGTTTTTGCTGGCGTCGGTGAAAGAACGCGCGAGGGTAATGATTTATATCATGAATTTAAAGATAGCGGTGTTATTGATAAGGTCGCCATGGTCTTCGGTCAGATGAATGAACCGCCTGGTTCCCGTGCTCGTGTAGCCTTGTCTGGCCTTTCAATTGCTGAGTATTTCCGTGATGAAAAAAATCAAGATGTTTTATTTTTTGTTGATAATATTTTCCGTTTCACCCAAGCCGGTTCTGAAGTATCTGCTCTTTTAGGTCGTATGCCTTCGGCTGTCGGTTATCAGCCAACGCTCGCCTCAGAAATGGGTGAGCTCCAAGAAAGAATTACCTCGACTAAAAATGGTTCCATCACCTCTATCCAAGCGGTTTACGTGCCCGCTGACGATTTAACTGATCCCGCGCCAGCAACGACTTTCGGTCACCTAGATTCAACTGTGGTTTTATCGCGTTCATTATCAGAACTCGGTATTTATCCTGCCGTTGATCCGTTAGATTCTTCTTCGATTGTGCTTGATCCGAAAGTAGTCGGTGCTGAGCATTATGAGGTTGCTCGTGGCGTGCAAAAGATTTTACAACGTTATAAAGATTTGCAAGATATTATTGCTATTTTAGGCATGGAAGAACTATCGGTTGAAGATAAAATTATTGTGACTCGCGCTCGTAAGATTCAAAAATTCTTGTCTCAGCCATTTTTCGTGGCCGAAACATTTACTGGCCGGCCAGGTAAGTATGTTAAATTAGCCGACACAGTTCGCGGATTCAAGGAAATTTTAGATGGTTTGCATGATGATAAGGCAGAGGATAATTTTTACATGAGGGGCGGGATTGAAGAGATTAATGAAGAATAATTTAACTAAATTATGTCACAAAAGACAATAAAATTTGAAATTGTTACTCCAGAGAGAGTTGTTTTAAGACAAGAGGCGCTTCAAATTACGGTACCGACAACTAGCGGAGAGATTACAATTTTGCCAGATCATATCCCGCTAGTCTCGATTTTGCAGCCGGGAGTTATTGAAGTTAAGCGAGCCGATAACGTAGTTGAAATTATGTCTGTTTCCGGGGGATTTATTGAAGTCTTAAAAGATAAGGTTGTGATTCTAGCCGATACGGCCGAGCGCGCCGAAGAGCTTGATGAAGAGAGAATCAAGGAGGCTCATAAGCGTGCAGATGAACTCAAAAAGAACGCGAAGGCGGCTGATAATGTTGACTTTGCCGATGTTTCAGCTAGAATTGAAAAAGAACTAGCTAGATTACGAGCTGTAAGCAAGTGGAGAAAGTTAAAAAATATTAACAATAAAAATTAAGTTAGTTAGTAGTAAAAATAAAAAATGAAAAACGCCATGGAAAACCCAACATTTGATTCTCAGGCTCAAGTAATTGAGCAGAGCTGGCAAGAATCACGCCAGAATGAGATTATTAGCCGTTTGAAGGCTAATGAGGATCTACAAACAATCATGAATTTTTTCCCGGGGTTCCAGGAATCTTTTCATGAACTTGATACGATTGATTGTTCCGATGGCCGCGTGCTCCGGGGCAAGAAAATCGGTATCGCCGGTAGTGGTCTATTATTGTCTCCCGGAGAAAGAGCGAAGTTTATTGAACGCTTCAGGGGGAAAATCAAAGAAATCACTACTCATCGCGATTGCGGAGCGGCGGACAAAAAGTTTAAAGAGCTCAAAGCGCTAAACCCGGAATTAATCCCGGCCGGAATTGACAACGCCGATGACTACGGCACCTATTGCGGCGAGAAATTAGCCGAGGAGCTAGGAGCGAGACATCGTTTTCTGGAAATGGAGCAAATGGCAAATGAGTATCATAACGAAGTTGCGATTGTGCTTGATGCAACAGCCCGCTTCGACTCGACTAACCTCGACAATTTCCCGCCCCACTTTGTTTGTACCGGCGCCGGCCTTGGTTTTAGCCCGGAGTATATGAAATCCGAAATGGAAACTTTGGCTGGGATTGCCCTTGGCCATCATGGTTACGGCGGCAAACGTTTTAACCGCGATAACCCGCTCTATATCATAGTGGCAGCGAAAAACTATGCCGAGCAAATCGAATGGGAAGCCGCCGCCAAAGAAGTTTCACGCAAGTTCGGCGACCAGGTTTCAGTCAGGGGATTTGTGAGTCCTGAGCAAAGATAAAAAGTCAGATACCCGTCACTTGGCGGGTATTTTTATAACCATTATTATTTTTTATATGATTAAACCAAAGACAATTCTTATTACCGGTGCTTCATCGGGTATTGGCCGTTATATTGTCGAAACCCTGGCGGCTCGCGGACATTTTGTTTTTGCTGGTTACCGCGATCCCAAAGATGCTTATGAAATAAAAAAAATTAACCCCGAGAGAATACAGCCGGTTTTGCTTGATGTCACAAGTGAAGAGTCTATTGGCCAAGCAAAAAAAGTTATAGAAGAAACCGGTCGCGAACTTGATGTCTTATTTAATAACGCCGGCTTAGCTCTCGGTGGGCCATTAGAGGCTATTAGTATCGAGTCGATTAAGCAACTCTATGAAGTTAATTTTTTTGGTTGCGTTAAAATGATTCAAAGCTTTTTACCGCTACTAAGAAAGAGCCAGGGAAGAATTATTAATGTTAGCTCTATTTCGGGGTTGCTGGCAAACGCTTTTTTAATCCCCTATTCTTCTTCAAAATATGCGGTTGAAGCTTTGTCGGACGGATTACGCCGAGAATTAAAATTACAAAAAATAAAAGTGGTTATAATTGAGCCGGGATCGATTAAAACGCCGATTTGGAAAAAATCGACTAACTGGTCAGAAGAAGTCATGCAATCTCGGCCGGATATTTTAGCCTTTTATCAGCCGGCGATTAATAATTTTCTTAATTTTTTACGTCTTAATGCCGAACGAGCAGCCGACCTTAGCAAACTAAAGCGAGCGATAATCAAATCTGTCGAAAGTCAAAGTCCGAAAGCGCGCTACCAAGCCTATTTTACTAATTGGCTCTTAGCCGTGCTCGCCAAATTAATGCCGGCTAAGTTCGTCGACTGGCTTTTCGACCATTTTTTAGATAAATAAAATCCAGCCGAAGATAACTATTCCGAGTATTATCCGATACCAGCCGAAAGGAGCGAAATTATTTTTTTGGATGAATTTAATGAAGAATTTAACGCCGATGATGGCTGTAATAAATGAAGCAATAAAGCCGACCAGCCAAATTATCAAGCTGTGTGTGTCAAGAGCCATAAGAACGGCGCGGCTTTTTAGTAAATCAAGCCCAGTGGCGGCGAGCATTGTTGGAATAGCCAGAAGAAATGAGAATTCAACGATATTTTTTCTGTTTATTCCCAAGCTTAATCCGCCAATAATTGTTGCGGCTGCGCGGGAAATTCCGGGAATAATCGCGAGGGCTTGAAAAACGCCGATTAAAGCAGCCTGTTTGTAGGAAATATTAATGTCTTTTTTTATGTCATCAACATTAGCCGCTAAATTTGCCAATTCTTTGCCGCTAATTTTTTTTGAATAAGATTTTTCGAATAAGATTAAAATTATACCGCCAACCAGTAAGGCGCCGGCAATGATATAATTATTATCCATTAAATAGTTTTTAACTATTTTATAAAATATTAAACCGATAATTGCCGTTGGGATAAAAGCGGCCGCAATTTTACCGATCAAACTCCAAGAAGACCAGATTTTTTTCCAGTAAAGAAAAACAATAGCCAGAATGGCGCCTAATTGAATAGAAATTTCAAAAGTTTTTAGAAATTCGGTAGAGGGAATTTTAAGCCACTCGGCGGCGATAATCATGTGCGCCGTGGAAGAGATAGGCAAAAATTCAGTTAAGCCTTCAAGCACCCCTAAAATTAAACCATGGAAAATTGTCATATTTTTATGAGTTAGCGATTATCTCCTGAGCCACTAATTGCATTTCTGGTTAAGCGAGACTGGGTTTTCTCTAAATTAGTTTGGGCAACGTCGTCAAAATTTATTCCTAATTGGTCAGCTAGTTGTGATAAATACCATAAAACATCGCCCAGCTCTTTTTTAATTTCTTCACGGTCCTCGGCACCCACCTGTTTTTTCTTATCACGCCAGATTTTTTTAATTTTTTCGGCCACTTCTCCCGCCTCCCCCATCATAGCCAGGGAGGCGTAGATAAAAGCAGTCTCTTCTTCAGGGAATTGAGCCGTCTCCTTCGCTTTTAATTGATATTCACGAAAAGTCATATATTTATTATTATAGTTATATTTTAACCCAGTTTAATGAATAAATAAACCCACTTCAAGTCCGGGGATATTTTTGCTATAATAAGCTTAGAGATTTATCTTATATTTTTTTATTATGGCCACTAAAAAGATTATCAAAAAAACAAAAAGAAAACCGATTATTGTTGCAGTTTCGGGCTATTTTAACCCGCTCCATGTCGGGCACTTAGAAATGATTGAAAAAGCCAAGAAATTAGGCGATAAACTAGTCGTTATCGTCAATAATGATAAACAGGTCACGCTTAAAGGTCGTGTTCCGTTTATGTCGGAAAAAGACAGAATTAAGATTATTAAATCTCTGCGCGATGTGGATCAAGTTGTTTTATCAATTGATGATTACAAATTACCAAGTGGCGAAATTCCCGTAATAAAATCTTTAGCTAAAGTTAAACCAAATATTTTTGCCAATGGTGGGGATCGCCATAATATTGTTAATGTTCCAGAGTATGATATTTGTAAAAAATTAAACATAAAATTAGTCGACGGATTAGGCAATAAAATTCGGGCTAGTTCGGAAATGATAGCTCGCGCCGCCAAAGCTAAATTACACGTGATTGAAAATAAATAAGTGTGTGCCATGAATAAAATTATTAGATATTTTTTAATTGTTGCCGCCGTTTTCCTGGTTACTAGTTTAGTTATCAGTATTTTTTATATTCGTCTCGCTTATCGCGCGGTTATCGCTAATGAAAAAAATTTTCCCCCGGTAATTGCTAGAATTTTAGAAAAAATGACGCGACAGAAACCAGAACCAGTTATTGCCTTAAAGCCCGAGGAAACAATTCAAATTATTGAGGGTTGGAATAATCATAATATTGCCCAGTATTTAGAAGAAGAGGGGCTTTATCAGAGTGAAGAATTTTTAAAAGTAGCTGGTTTGCCTCGAATTGATTATCGAAAAAACAACCAAGTGTCGGCGCTCAATGATTTTTCTAAGGAATTTAGCTTTCTGGACGATAAGCCGAAGTATTATGGACTAGAGGGTTATCTTTTTCCTGATACTTATCGGATATATGCAAGTTCGACGGTCACCGAGGTGATTGAAAAAATGTTGGCTAATTTTGATAAGAAATTAACGCCTCAAATGCGCTCTGATATAAAGTCGCAAGGAAAAACTATTTATGAAATTATAACGCTAGCCTCAATCGTCGAGAAAGAAGCGCCGATTAATTATCAGACGAGCAGCGATCGTGATGCTCGAATTATTGCCGGAATATTTTTAAATCGTTTGAAAATAGGCCAGGGCCTACAATCCGATGCGACACTTTCCTATATTTATGGAGACAATAAACCGGCGCATAGTGGGGCAGAATTAGACAATAGTTCCCCTTATAATACTTATAAATATAGGGGTTTGCCGCCTGGGCCGATTTGTAATCCTGGTATTCTTGCGATTAAGGCGGCGATTTATCCGATTGTAACTGATTATAATTATTTTTTAACTCCAAAGGGGAAAGAAGATGTTATTTATGCTCGAACCTACGAAGAACATCTACAAAATAAATATAAGTATTTAAAATAAATTAAATATATGTTCGGCGATCAAGAGATAATTATACCATCCGGCGCGCCCAGCGATAATTTTAGTAATAATCCGGGCGGCCGTTCGTCAACTAAGAGAATATTTTTAATTATTGGCCTCGTTTTGCTCTTGGTGATTTTAGGTATTGGCATTTTCTTTGGAATTAAAAATTTTTGGTCGAAGAAAAATAGTTTGAATAATGGACCAGCCGTTGTTGAACCGATAACGACAACGACTCCCGGGATTTTGCCGAACCTAAACCTCCCCCTAACGGCCACAACTAGCGAAGCGACTTCAACTTTTTCTAATATTGCCATCGAGTACATAGCCTTCGCCGATTTTTATAAAACTCCTGACAATAAAATAGAGCCTAAATTTCAAGATTATAAATTGCCGCTTAATGTTAAAATAGATGTTTTAAATTATTACGACTTATCGCGCAAGCTTAATCTTGACCCAGCGTTAGCTAGTCTCAACAGTTCTGGCTTTGCTACGATTGATAATCCCTGGGTGAAAGAAGCGCCAGATTTTTATGCTATTTACTCGAATTTAGAACAAAAGCAGATTCCTTTCTTGATTACTTCTGATTTTATTCTTTATTATTATCAGACCGTTTTAAAGAAAGCTTTCAAAGACATTGAGGAAAATATTTTTTATGATAACCTCTGGAGTATTAATAAAGATCTTTATAATTCCGCGAAGAATCGCTACGAAGCCCGTCTAGCGGCGATTGGCAATGTTAATGATTCCGTGCTTGAAGGAGAGAGATTAGAGGCCGCTTTCTTTGCAGTCGCATTGGAGTTGCTTAAACCAACGCCTGATCAAATAGCTCCCAAGGGCATGCTCGATGATAAAAATAAATTTGTGACTACCGAAACAGAACGTTTTTATTTTGTAACTCCGCCCTATCTTCGAGATGACGTTTTGCGGGAAGTAAAATTGATTAGGGAAAGCAAAGAAAAGACCAAGTCGCCCGTTATGCTCTATACGCGCGATTATAAAGATTTCCTTATCCCTGTTGACTATCGAGGTAATGCCCGGTTGAATAATTTTTACTTAACCACTAAATGGCTTAATTCCATATTCCCCTTAAATTATCGAAGTCCCAGTTGCCCTAATTGTTTAGTCGACAAAGAAGATTGGCGCTTGGGGATGATTGCCGCTAGTTTTATTTCCGCTGATTTTTCCGATTTGCCAGAATTAAAAAATAAATGGGCGCGCATTTATAAAGTTATGTCCTATTTTAATCCTTTGCGCGAGGATTTGAATTATGTTTATTATCGTGACGCGCTCAAATCTGTTTTTGGAGAAGATTATAAAATTGACGAGTTGTTCGATGATAAAAACCCCGAGGCACAAAATAATTTACAGCGGCTACAAACAAAGTTGAATGCCTTAGACTTTTCTCCTTTTTTGGGAGCAATTGATAAAAAAGATCCGGCCACTAATTATCGCCAAGGGTTTAAAATGCTAGTGGAAGGGTACTCTCCTAATGAATATGTCTTTTCTAAATTAATTTATCCCAATATCGATACTTATCAAGGGACAGCCCTTGGGAAAAATAATATTACCGCCTGTTATATGAAAGGCATCTATCGGCGGTGTAATGGTTTTGCGCTTGATATAATAAGCCTCGTCCAGCCGATTGCCAACAACCCTTATTTTGAAGAAAATTCGGCTTATCTTTATTATGGACAGGAGATAAAAATCTTAAAAGATAAATTAAATCAAGATATGGTTTGGCATACGAATAATTATTGGTCGATGGTCTCCGCTCTTTCCGCCTATCTCGGTATGGAAAAGACCAGCCAGCCTTTATTTGCCCGTTCGCTTGCTTGGCGCGACCAAACCCTTAATACCGCAGTCAGTGCTTGGGTCAACATGCAACTCTCGACCGATAAATTTTCTGTTAATAAATTATCTAAAGGACAAAGCTTTAATAATTTTTCGCGGTTTAACGATAATGCCTATGTTGAACCGAATTTAAATTTAATAAATGAACTTTTGGCTAATAGTGTAATGATGCAAAAAATGTTTTCCGCTCTGCAAGTTAATCGCGAGGTTGTCTCTGTTTCTAGCGCCCTACAAATGGCTAATGATAATTTGACCGCTCTTAGAAGCGTGGTTATAAAAGAATTGAGCGGCGAAAAATTAGGACCGGAAGATAATGAGATTATTAGTAATTTCGCGAAGCAGCTGACGATTGAAAAAAATGCGGCGGCCCCAAAGCAGATAGCTCTTAAATTGCCCGGTTTAAAAAACGGCCTCAAAGAAGATATCAGCCGTTTAAAGTTAATGATTTTAATTCATCAAGACGGTGAAGATAGAGTTTTTTCGGTCGGTCCAGTTTGGAGCTATGTTGAGAGTCGCTAAGTTTTAGGGCAAATATTTAAAAATATAAACCTCATTATTAACGGTTTGCCAGGAATTTGCTCTTAGCTTGGCCTCGTTTATAACTTTAGCGCTTTCAAACCAGTATTTGTTAACAATTAGATAAGACTCTTTAACCCCAGTTAAAGCCCGGGCTTGGGCCATGGTTTTACGACTGGGGTTTTTGTATACCATATCCAGGTAATACTTATAAAGCTGTCCACCAGTGGGTATGGGGTAGAAAAAGATGGGGCCGGTGGCCGTATTATAATAATGATCGAAACCGAGCTCTTTTAGAGCAGCCACGCTTACTTGTTGATTGGCTAGAGCGAGATATGGGCCCTTAGCTTCCTGATTGATTAAACGAACTGCTGTTAGGTCGTTTTGACTCGTGCTGTAGCCGCGGGAATTGAAATGTTTATCAAAGCGGGGATAGGAAACATAAAGACTGACCGTGATAAGGGCGAGCCCAAAGACAAGCCAGATTATTCTTATTAGTTTATCTTGAGAAAGGATAAGGTCAATAAAATTTTGCAAACCGGCGTTAATGAAGGGAAGACAGAAGATTAGTATTAAAATTAGTAAACGGTCGGCAAAATTCGTTTGTTCATAGTTAATCAAATCAGTAAAAACAATTTGGCTGGAAATAATGAAGGCGATTAAGAGAGCAAAATTAATAAAAATTAGACTTTTAAATTTTGGTTTTTGTTTTTTTTGGTAGAACCAAATTAAACTCGCGCTAATAATTAAAATTAACCAAAGAGCGTAGTTATAATAAAAAAAGTAAACGAAATTCAAAAGCCAGTTTTCTCTGCCGGCGCTAGTGAGGGGGCTAAATAAATTTTTTAGAGGTTCAATTATAAAAGAAAGGTTCCATTGGAGCGCTTTTAGGTTGCTACCGCCACCCACGAATAAGGCGAGGGGCAGAGTCAGAGCGCTAGCGGTAAAAAGAAGATATTTTAAAAACCGGTAAGTATTTTTTTTTATTTTATCAACTTTGTTTATGAGATTAAAACTAAGCCACCAAGCTAAGGCCGGGATTCCAGTCAACGGATGAATCGCTAGGGTAGCCAGAGCTAGGATAAGCGCCCAAAGAGGGCTCGCTTTTGTGAGTCCGAAGACGACTACCAAAATAAGAAAAAGATAACTTAGATTTTGGGGAGTAGTGACAATAAAAGGAGAAAAAGTTAGAGCCAAGAGAAAGAGCGGCGCTAGAAAGCGACTCGGATTTGAATTATTTTGGCTGGCAAGGCGGTAACTAGCGAGCGGTAGAAAAATAGCGGCGAGTGTTGGGACGAGAAATTTATTCAAAAGATAAATTGAAAGGCCGCTTAATTTATGAAGAACAATTATTAGACTGTATTCACCAAGATAATAGAAAGGCTTAGGCGTCACTAAGCCTTTTTTATCGATTAATTCCATGGTTGCCTGGTGAATGAAAGGATCAAAACCGTAGCCGATTTTATAAATTATCGCCGCGACCAAAAAACTGAGAAAATAATGAGCGGAAAGGATGATCAGTTTGCTGGTTGAGGATATTTTATTTTTGAAAATAATGAAAATTAGAATCAGGGAACTGAGGACATAAAGAATAAAGAAGCTCGAGCTCACGACTTGCCAAGGAGAAATAAGGGCACGATCACTTCTATCTAAAAAGAGCAGATAGAAGATGATCGTATAGAGAAAAAAATAGATTAAGCAGGGCCAGTAACTTAAAAAGTTTATATTATTTTTTTCTCTAATATTAGCTTTATTTTCTGAGTCGCCTGAATCTTTGAATAGGTATTTACGTAAAACAAAAAAACTGCTAATAGTAAGTAGTATTATAATAATTACAGCCAGCCAATTTAGGGCGTAGAAATAATAAATTATTGCTCCGTATATAATGACAAACGAGAGGAAAAATAGTAGATATTCGGGCAAATTAAGGCTAATTTTATTAAGTTTTTCTCTTATTTCCAGCATGCTTTAATAATAGCAAATTCTTGCTAAAATAGGCAATTTTAGGTAACATTTAGATGATGAAAATAAATTGGTCAAATTTAATAAATCATCTGATCGTCATCCTCCTGGCGCTTGTTTTTTTTGTGGCGACTTCTAGTTTTAACTACTTAACGCAGGATAAAAATTATACAAAATGGACTTCGCCCGATGAAACCGCTAACTACTTTTTTAGTAAAAGATTGAGTGAGACCGGACAACTAGCTTATTTTGATTCGGCAGCTATAGTCGGCGATAATTTAGTTATGCCGCGTAGTTTGCGTAGTGACTTCGGTTGGGTTAAGCCGGTTAGTTTTTTGGGAATTATTCTAACTTACGGGAGTTTGGGCGCCTGGCTGGGAGTGGGAGTCATTCCTTTTTTAACGCCGTTTTTTGCGGCCCTAGGAATTATTGTTTTTTATTTGCTCGTGAGCCGTATTTTTAAGAATAAGCGAATCGGTCTTTTGTCGGCGTTTTTATTAGCGAGTTTTCCGGTTTATATTTATTATACAGTCAGAAGCATGTTCCATAATATTTTATTTATTGTTTTTTTACTGATTGGCGTCTATTTGCTTTCGCTCGCGCTAGGCGAAAAGAATAAAATTAAGCTTTGGGAAAGTCTAACAACGAAATTTTTCTCTTTCAAAATTGAACGCGCTCGGGCCCTACAAATAATCAGCGCTTTTTTTGCTGGTCTATTTGTTGGCCTCGCCCTTATCACCCGTACTTCCGAATTACTGTGGCTATTCCCGGTCTTTGCTATTTTTTGGTTGTTTTATGCACGCCGTCTCGGTTTTATAAAATTAATTTTATTTCTCGCTGGTTTGTTTTTGGCATTTTTGCCGGTGGCTTATTGGAATAATATTTTATACCAGTCATCTTTTAGGGGCGGATACAACGAAATGAACCGTTCGCTTGATGAAATCGGATTGGCAAGCGGCGAGGTCGTTAAAGGAACTCTTCAGGGGCAAATTGATAAATACAGTGAATATTTTGCGACTCTGAGCCACCATATTTTTTATTTTGGCTTTAATCCGACGCAATCAATCGCTATGACTCGCCATTATATTCTTGAAATGTTCCCGATTTTAGTTTATGCCGGCGCCCTGGGACTCCTCCTTCTGCTTATTCAAAATATTAAACGTTTCCAAAAAAAATATTTAGTTTATGTTTTAGTCTGGGGAATTTTGGGCGTCATCTTGATTTTTTATTATGGTAGTTGGAAATTTAACGATAACCCAAACCCCAACAGCTTCACAATCGGTAATTCTTATACGCGTTATTGGTTGCCGATTTATTTAATGCTTTTGCCTTTAGTCGCTCTGGCAATTGAGCGGATAACACGCGCCTTGCTTCTGATTAGTGAAAAAACAAAAGGCAGAATCCAAAAAATACTGGCCGGCGGTTTGCAGGCAATCGCGATTCTAGTGATTTCATTTAGTGGTATTATGTTTGTTCTTTACGGCTCCGAGGAGGGTTTAGCCTATCTTTATCATAATAATTTAGCGGAGCGCGTTAATGCCGAAAAAGTTTTTGTGCTGACAAAACCCGAGGGAGTTATTATTACTCAGTATTATGATAAATTCTTTTTTCCGGAAAGACGCATTATTATGGGCAAACTCCCTAATGACGAAATTTTAACTGCCACCGCCAAGTTGGTTAAATATTATCCGGTTTACTATTATAATTTTTATTTAAACGATAAAGATGTTGCTTATTTGAATGAACGTAAATTTTTGCCCTATAATTTAGAAATGAAACTTATAAAAAAAATTAATGCGAAGTTCGGTTTGTATCAATTAGACGTTAAGCCAGCCCTAATAATAGAAACAAATGTCAAAAACTAATAAAACTTATCATATTATTACCATCGGTTGTCAGATGAATAAAGTCGACAGCGAGCGTTTAGCCTCTTTTTTAGAAGAGAAGGGCTTTAAGGCGGCGCGTGATAGTAAAAAAGCGAGTGTAGTTATAATTAATACTTGCGGTATTCGGCAAATGGCCGAAGATCGGGTTTATGGTTTAGTGAACACTATCCGGAAAGCCAATCCAGCTTCTAAAATCGTCGTCGCGGGATGTTTAAGCAAGCGCGAAGATGTCAAAAAGCGCTTAACTGGTCGGGCGGATATATTTTTACCAATTAATGAGATGTTACAACTTCCGGAACTTTTAACTGGTGAAGAATTAGAGCCTAAATTTAGTTTAGATGCCGTGCGCTTGAAACAGGGCGAGAAATATTTAGAGATTGCGCCGAAACATGAAAAAACCTTTACGGCCTATGTGCCGATTGGTAATGGTTGCAATAATTTTTGTTCATATTGCGTCGTGCCTTACGCTCGGGGTCGGGAAGTCTACCGGCCGGCGCAAGAAATAATTAAGGAAGTTAAAGATTTGATTAAACGCGGCTATAAGGAAGTTATTTTAATCGCGCAAAACGTTAATAGCTACCACGATAAGAATTATGATTTTCCGAAACTGCTTAGTGCTGTTGCAAAAATTCCGGGCGAGTTTTGGATTAGATTCTCTTCAAGTCACCCCAAAGATATGAGTGGCGAACTCATTAAAGCTATCGGCGCTTCAGATAAGATTTGCGCGCATCTTCATTTAGCCGTGCAATCAGGTGACGATGAAATTCTTGAAGCCATGAACAGAAAATATACGGCCAAGCATTATGAAGATTTAATTAAGAAGATGCGAATCGTAAAACCTGGAATTGCAATTACGACGGACGTTATTGTTGGTTTTCCCGGAGAGACTAAAAAACAATTTGAAAATACCGCTAAACTATTTAGAAAGATTAAATTTGATTTAGCTTATATCGCGCAATATAGTCCGCGTCCGGGGACAGTCTCGGCGAAAATGGAGGATAATGTCACTAAAGCAGAAAAAAAGAGACGGGAAGAGGTTATCAATAGTATTTTAAAAAAAACAGCTTTAGAAAATAATAAGAAATATGTCGGTCAAAAAATTACGGTGCTGATTGAAGGTATTAATAAGCGAGGAAAATATTACGGCAAGACGAGCACCTATCAGACAGTTCTAATTAGAACGACTAAGAAAGTGAGTCGGAAATTAATTGGCCAATTTGCGCTGGTTAAAATAAGTGAGATACTACCCTTTGCTTTAGAAGGAGATTTGGCAAATTAAAAAGGGAGATCAGAGCTCTTTTTATAGAGTTAATTTCCCCTTTTTTGCCTTCCTTGAGGCGCTCTTAACAATTCAGCATTTTACCCGGCATCTTTACGGCTTTTAGCTGCGGATTCGCTGGCACTCTTTTCGATCTGGCGCTGGAATACGTTGCTGTTCATTGCGGACATCATTGTCCCAGGTGGATGTTGATTTTTCACGTTTCCTCCGTTTCTGACCCATTGGGCCTGGTTAAATGGTTAATAATTTGGTTTGGCAATCGGCTCTTTCCGTTTTTGACCTCAATTTTAAGAAAGAACCAGTAATACATATATTATAGCTTTTCCTTATATATTATGACAATAAAAGATATCCCCAGTAAAAAAATAAGCACTAAGCCAAAGATATTGGTTATTTTAGGTACGACTTCGGCTGGTAAAACCAGTTTGGGGGTTAAACTGGCTGTCGAGTTTAATGGCGAGATAATCAGTGCGGATAGCCGTCAGGTTTATAAAGGCATGGATATCGGTACAGGCAAGGACTTGGGAGAGTATAAAGTAAATGGCAAAAAAATAAAATATCATCTGATTGATGTCGTGAGCCCGAAGCAGAAATTTGATTTGGCAAAATATCAAAAGTTGGCTGGCCAGGCGATTCTAGACATTTTAAGCCGCGGTAAGCTACCGATTATTGTCGGCGGTACCGGTCTTTATATTCAAGCCCTGGTCGATAATTTAAAATTATCAAACGTTAAGCCCGATTTAAAAAAACGCGCTTTTTTGGAGAAATTGAGTGTGCCTGAATTATTTAAGAAACTAATAAAATTAAAACCAGAATTTGCGGCTCATTTAAATAATAGTGATAAAAATAATAAACGCCGCCTCGTCCGTTATATTGAAGTCGTTAGTACTAGCGGTTTTGAAAAAACCGGTCGTCAAGATTCACCCCATCATTTTTTAGTGATCGGTTTAGATTTTTCCGACGAAATTATAAAAGATAGAATTATTAAAAGAATTAAGGATCGCCTTGATAATGAAGACATGGTTCAGGAAGTTGAAGATTTGCATAAGAGCGGTTTAACTTGGGAGCGCCTAGAGAGTTTCGGTCTAGAATATAAATTTATCAGTCAGTATTTGCAAGAAAAATTTGATTATGAAATTATGGTTGATAAACTAAGTACGGCGAGCTATCGTTTTGCGAAGCGACAGAAAACCTGGTTTCGACGCTGGCAGAAACAAGGGCAGAAAATAAATTGGACTAAGGATTTGGCCGCTGCCAGAAAATTAATAAGCCAGTTTTTAAAGTAGAAAAAAATATTTATCGTTCAAATAAAAAAAGCCGGTTTGCGGCTTTTTTGTTTAGTCAGGGCGTGAGTGCCAGACCCCTGGTATGAGCGATTTGGCGACGGCGAACAACATCATCAACATAATAGTCCCGGAATAATTCATCCGACCCAAGTAGGTAGGGGTTTAGGTCAAGCGAAGCATGAAATTCGTCGGATCGAACCCAAAGTCGATACCAGAATAACCATTGGCCAAGCGCCAATAAAAAATTATAGCCGATCCAAAGCTCATTTGCGATTTTAAGCTTTTAGCGAGGCTAAGACGGAGATAATTAACCTTGGTTAGCCAGGCAAGAATCGCCACGGATAATTTTTTGTTTGTTTTCATTTTAATGTGCCCTCTGATTAAATGGATACTAATTATTTTATTTTAATAATTTTTCAAGGAGTTCGCGCACAATTTTTGGATTGGCTTTACCATTAGTTTCCGCCATAATTTGGCCGACAAAGAATTGGAGTAGAGTAACTTTACCCCCGCGGTAGGCGTCGACTTGAGTCGGATTAGTTTCGATTATTTTTCTGACTGCTATTTCTAATTCTTCAGTATTATCCATTTGTTCAAGCCCCATTAATTTCATAATATCAGTCGGGTCGCCGCCATTTTGATACATTTCTTCAAGAATTCTTTGTCCGGCCGAGGAATTAATTTTATCTTGGTAGATTAAGCAGATAAGTTCGGCAAAATTTTCAGGGCTTATTTTTAAATCAATTATTCTTTTATTGTCGGCGTTTAAATATTTTAATAATTCGCTGGTGATCCAGTTACCGGCAGTTTTGGCCAATCGCTTTTCTTGGCGCTCTTCTTCGTCGCCGTTTGCCTCGATCCAGGCGTCTAATTCAGAGATAACATTTTCTGTCCAATCGGCTAAAGCTTTGTCGGCAATTAAAATATCGGCAATTTCCGGACTGAAATTGTATTCCCGGATAAAACGCTCTTTCTTAGTTTGAGGCATTTCTGGCAACTCGGCTTCTAGTTTCGCGAGCCAACTATCGTCAATTTTTAAAGGGGGGATATCCGGTTCTGGAAAGTAACGGTAATCAGCCGAAGTCTCTTTTATTCTTTGGCTGACGGTCATTGCTTTATTCTCATCCCAACCGCGAGTCTCGGCGACAATTACTTCGTTCTTGTTTAGGGCGGCGCTTTGGCGGGTAATTTCAAAATTAATCGCTTTTTCAACGGCGCGGAAAGAATTAATATTTTTTACTTCTACTTTATTATTTAAGGCATGGCCCTTCTTGGGTTTTATTTGACCGTCCTTGTATTCCCATTTACCTTTTTCCTGGAGACTAATATTAGCCTCACAACGCATTTCGCCCTTTTCCATGTCGGCATTACTGATATCTAAATAGCGCAGTATTTGCTGATAAGTCTGGCAGAACTTTTTAGCTTCGAGAGCGTCTTTAATTACTGGTTCGGTTACGAGTTCCATTAATGGTGTGCCCGCTCGATTAAAATCGAGCAGGGTATAGTCCTTGTCCTTGAAATGAGTTGATTTGCCAGTATCTTCTTCAAGATGAATGCGCGTAATCAGAATTTTAGCGCCGTCAATTTCTAAATAACCGTCGTAGCAGAAAGGTAAATCATATTGAGAGATTTGGTAGCCCTTGGGGAGATCCGGATAAAAATAATTTTTCCGATCGAATTTAGAAAGACGATTAATTTTGCAGTGCATGGCTAAGCCGGTCATAATCGTCCAGTTAATAGCCTCTTGATTGGGGACGGGCAAAGTTCCCGGATGCCCTAAACAAATCGGACAAACAGTCGTATTGGGTGCTTTATGGTTTGCATCATTATTACACGAGCAAAACATTTTGCTTTTTGTTTTTAGTTCGGCGTGGATTTCCAAGCCGATGATTGCATCGTATTTCATTTTAGTATGTAATCGTAAAATTAATTTTTGCGGGACTCTAAATCATTTTTTATTTCGGAAAACTCCTTATTTCTTTGCTCGCGTATTTTAGCGACCATTTCCGGATTATCATTATAGTTTAAGGCTTCATTTTTGGGCGCCCAATAACCATCATTTTTTTCAGCCGGTACGCGCTTAAGTCTTGGCGGTTCGACAGGTTCTCTAGTTGGTGTCTCCATTGATTTAAAGATGTTTAATAATCCCATATATTTTACTATTATTTTTTTAAAACCGTCCAGAACTACCAAAACCATTAGCCTCTCTCTCTGTCTGGTCTTCAATGATTTCTTCTTGGATCTTTAAGTCCGTTACAATTTGGATTAAAAGTTGGGCAATTTTTTGTCCGGGAATAATATTAAAAACTTCTTCGCTTAGATTCTTGATAATTACTTTTACTTCTCCACGGTAATTAGAGTCGATTACCCCGCCCATAGTTTTTATACCTTCGAAAGCAATGCCACTTTTATCCCAAATCAAGCCAACGTATCCGTCAGGGATAGCCATCTTTAGGCCGGTAGCGACCAGCGCTTGGCCGTAGGGGGGGATTGAATAATAGTCGCTAGAATATAAATCATAGCCAGCGTCGCCGCGATGAGCCTTCTGCGGTAGTTTGGCTAAAGGTGTTAATTTTTCAAAACGTAAGATATTTTCATTAGGTAATACTGGCTCATTGGTGGGGGGCAAGGGGTCGCTTGTGATAATAGTTTGTCGATTATCAGTAATAATATCTCCAATGGCTTGAAAGCCCGAGTAGCTATAAGTTTCTTTAGGTTTAGCAACTATTTTTGGCTCCTCTGTTCTTGGTCCTTCGATTAGATCTCGGACACTTTGCCAAATTTCTTCGTGGATTTCTTCGATTGCCAGATTAGCGTTTATTTTCCACCAGCCGTATTCTTCTCTCAATTTCAAATGTGCCCAACGTACCTTAGTCATTAGATCATCATCATTTTCGTGTTTATGGTGGTTTTCTATCGCCTGGCGGAAACGTTCACCGTCGAAAAGAAAAACTAAATCCTCAATGATTAGGTGGGAATTTACTTTTTTCAAAAAAGCTTCTTCAACGCCGGCGCCTAGTCCCCAGGCAATGCCGGTTCCTTTATAATCTTCGGCGATGACATTAATTCCCGCCTTAAGCTTGCTAATTAATTCACTTTGATATTGCGTGCGGTTCAAGGCGTATATTATTTGCGCCTCTTTAGCGTTTAATTGGTGAGGGTTGGCATTTCGGAGATAATCATTGAGTATCAGGCCGGAAGGAGCAAGATCATAAATCGGGTATTTTAAGTATTCAGCCTGATAGCCGTTAGCTTTTAATCTTTCCACGAGCAATTTCGCCTGCGTACTTTTGCCGAGGTTATTAATGCCGTAAAAAACAATAAATTTTCCGGGATAATTAGTCATACTATTTTTCTAGCTCAATAATAATTTTTTCTATTTGTTGGTAAAGGTTTTCAAGTGTACCGTTATTGTTAAGTTTATAATTAGCTTTAGCCATTACGCTAGGAATTTCAAGTTCGGCCTCTTTTTTGCCATCAGCCAGAAATTGCTCGTAAGTTTTAGAAGCATCATCGGCGTTTTCTTGACGCTTGATTAGGCGTTCATAGCGCGTTTTTGCCTCAACCTCTAAACTTAGCAGGATAAAGCCGGGGAGAGTTTTTAAATAAGCAATATCGGCATCGCGGCGGATGCCGTCCACGACAATAATTTCATGGGGATCGTTATTAACATCTTCGGCAATAATTTTGGCAAGCAAGTCTTCGCCAAAATGTTGGCGCAAAACAGTGGAAAGATCTTGAAGATTCTCTCTGACTATCGGTAGATAAAGACGGCGTAAAACGTCGCGCAGAATAGTAGAAAAACGATGGCAGCTGGCGCCGTAATGATCTTCTAAATATTTTTTAGTAACATCTTTGCCGCTGGCCAGCTCGCCGACAAGTCCGATAATGGTTTTTTTCATAATTATTATTTAGTCGTGATATCCGCCAAACCGCGACGGACATCCCAGTCATCTTTATCTAAATCAGAGTGGAGTTTTAAATTAGGAAACATTTCTAAAACTGCTTTGTGCATTTTATGAGCTACTTGGCGCAGAGTCGGGTGGACCATGCGGCCAGCGCGCAATTCAATAACGTAAAAGGCAGCCGGGAGAGGATAAGTCGTTTGACAATAAACATTAAAGCCCATGGCAATATAGTATTGTTTTATTTCTGGAGTTGTTTCAAGATTTTTAAGTTTTTCAATTTGAGTTTTTATTAATCCTTCGGCCTCGGTCCGCAAATCTTCTGGCAATTGCTCTAAATACCAAGAATTAAAGCCTAAATCGGTCGTGAGTAAAGGCATGCGACAAACGCCGTTACGATGACGCTGGATATCGCGGAAAGAACCAAAATCAAGCAAGAAATTGAAAGTAAAAGTTCCCAGTTCGGCTAAAAAATTAGGTAAGCCGATTTTAAGCGGACGGGCATCGATTATCTCTTGGTATTTAGCTAACTCACTTGCCTTAATGGTCGTTGCGGCCGTGAAATCAGTCGCCCCGTCAGTTGGCAGATAAGTATATTTTTTAACAAATAAATCGCGGTAGCTTTCTTGGGCCTCATCGAGAGGATGAGAAAAACTATGAGCGTATTTATTTTTTAGATTAGTTAGAATACCTTCGGCAACTTCGCTGACCTCGTTTAGGGGGTGATGTCTTAAAAGAGCTAGCTTATCCCAGGCTTGGCGAAGATTAGTGTGCCAGCTTAATTGGGTTGTGATGCCGGCCGGTAAGAAACCGCGCATAATATCAAAACCACGCGCCTTTATGGCCTTTAAGTAAACATTCTCATCTTCACTTGCTTGGCGCGGATATTTAGAAATTAAAAATTGTTGAATTTTTTCTTGGTTGCTTATATAAAAATTCATCCAAGCGTTAATAATTTCGCCGGAGGCCGCGGTTTTTAGCGGATCGACAATCGCTTGTTTAGACATATCAATATAGCGGGTGCTGGTTTCTTGGCCACTATATAATTGCCAATCCTGGATAGCTTTATCGCCAAGCATACTAATCCCTTCGATAAAAATAGTCGTACTGCCGCAGTCAGCGATACTAGCATGGCCGTAACCGACATAAAAAGTTTCCATGAACTTACCTGAGCCGCTCGCTTTTACTTTTTCCACGTGTTCAGTTACGCTTTTTGGGCTGCGAGAGTAAAGCGCTTGCATCATCGCGGTGTCTTCGGGGTTAAATTCGTCGTAGATAAAAATGTTCGCCATATAAATTTAAAAAATTAAATAATCATTTATTTCCGGTCGTAATTGTTGTTATAATTATTTTATTGGTCTTCGTATTTAGTAATTTCCGGGCTTAATAGGACGTACTCAACGCCGGCTTCTTTTAGAATTTCTTTGCTTCTTTCGCCAGCATGATAGTCTTGAGCAGAAACAACCCGCTTAATGCCGGAGTTAATGATCATTTTTGCGCAGGTGTAGCATGGGGACATTTTAACGTAGATACAAGATCCCTCAAGCGCAATTCCCATGCGAGCCGCTTCACAGATGGCATTTTGTTCAGAGTGAGCGGTTCTAATGCAATGTCGACTCACTGTTCCATCTTCGTGAGTTACCGTATGCATTTCATGACCAACCTCATCGCAATGCGGGAGACCGACGGGCGAGCCCACATAACCAGTGGCGATGATACGACGATCTCGAGTAATAACGCAACCATTGCGACCGCGATCGCAAGAACCGCGACTACCGACTAACTCGGCTATTTTCATAAAATACTCATCCCAAGAGGGACGCTTGTAGACCTCGGACATAATATTTTTTTTAATGTTTTAGTATCTATATTTTAATATATTATTACAATAAAATAAATCTTGACAGATGGCGCTTTCTGTCCTTATGGGCTTTAAAAAACCTTTAAAAGAGGTTAAACTATAAGGAGAGAATAGAGCTTTATTTAGAATTTAAGAAATTATCTTCATGCTAGAGAAATTGATTGAAAATTTAGCTAATAATAAAGAAATTTATTTTAACGTCAAGGTTATTCCCGGCGCTCCAAAAACAGAGATTCGGGAAGAAATGGCTGATGGGACTTTTAAGGTTGCCTTGGCGGCGCCGCCAGAAAAAGGAGAGGCTAATCAAGAGTTGATTAATTATATTGCCAAGGCGCTTGGAGTTAGAAAATACCAAGTGAAAATTATCAGTGGATTAACCGAAAGAGCCAAGTTGCTTAAGGTTAGCCGCTAGTAAATTATTACTCTTATGGACCTATCAGTAATTATTGTTTCCTGGAAAGTTAAGGACAAATTAAAAGCTAATCTAAGCGCTTTGTTTAAATCACAAGGCGATTTTAAAATTGAGGTATTGGTGGTAGATAATAATTCTAATGACGGGACACGAGAAATGATTAAAAATGATTTTCCGAATATTATTTTAATCGCTAATGATGATAATCGCGGCTTTGCAGTGGCCAATGATCAGGCGCTAGAGAGAGCGACAGGAAAATTTATTTTATTACTTAATCCGGACATGCTTGTTAAGGCGGATACTTTAGAAAATATTTTGGTTTGGGCTAGAAATAATCCGCAGGCGACTGTCGCGGGTTGTAAATTGGTAGATGAAAAAGGAGGGATTATAAAGCAGGTGCGTCGTTTCCCTAAATTTTCTGATCAGTTGGCAGTGGCTTTAAAGTTACCGCATATTTTTCCAAAGATTGTTAATAGATATTTGTGTTCTAACTTTGATTATCAGGTTGCCTCTAAAGTCGATTCTATCCGGGGCGCTTTTTTTCTAATTAATCGAGAAGCATTTAGTAAAATTAGCGGTCGCCCCTACCCGCGTTTAGATGAAAGGTATTTTATTTGGTTCGAAGAAGTTGATTTTTGCCGTGAAGTTTATCGTCTGGGGGGAGAGGTTTGGTATACTCCAGTTGCTCAGTGCGTCGATTATGTCGGCCAAAGTTTTGCGCAAGTGAAACGAGGCCAAGCGCAAAAATATTTTAGCGATTCCATGCTAAAATATTTTGATAAATGGGGGAAGAAATGGGAGTATTATATTTTGAAAATAACTTGGGGGATTGTAAAATTAGTTTTATAAATAAAAAACCTCCATGCCTAAAAAAGTTGGAATCATTTTAATAAACTATAAAGACTATGCGGAGCGCTTTTTAGCGCCTTGCCGCGATTCTTTGCGTCGACAAGATTATCCAGTTGGACTAATAAAAGTTTATATTATCGATAATGCGTCGACACTAGAGTCGCTCAAATATTTAAAAGATAATTATCCTGAAGCGATTATTTTAGTAAGAGATGATGGTAATTACGCCGCCGCCAATAATCTTGGCTTTAAGGAAGCGAGAGAAGATGGCTGTGAATATTTAATTACCGTTAATATGGATACGGAAATGGAATCGAACTGGTTAAGCGAATTAGTATCGGCTCTAGAAAATAATCCGGCAGCCGGTATAGCTCAATCAAAGATTTTATTATTTCCTAAAACAGAGGAAGAGAAGAAAAATCCGAAGATAAATAGTCTGGGCAATGTTATTCATTTTTTAGGATTTGGCTTTACCTCGAGCTACGGAGAGCCGGATTGCGAGATTACGGGTTATCCGGAAATTAAGGGCTATGCCAGCGGCTGTTCATTTATCATCCGTGCAGAAGTATTAGATAAAATCGGCGGCTATAATGAAGAATATTACATGTATCATGATGATCTAGAGTTGAGCTTAAAGGTTAAATTAGCTGGTTATCAAGTAATTCTAGCACCCCGCTCGGTTATTCATCACAAATATGAGTTCAAGCGTAGCACAAAGATGATTTATTATATGGAGCGTAATCGTTATTTAACGCTCATGACCTTTTATCCCGGGTGGTTGTTGATTTTGCTCGGTTTACCCGGGTTAATTATGGATATCGGCATGCTATTTTTTTCAATAGTAAGAGGTTGGTTCAAAGAAGAGATGAAGATTTATAACTATTTCTTCCATTTAAAAAATTATGATAAGATTCTAGCAGAGCGGAAAAAGATTGAGACGTTTAAGACTAAATCATTTCTGCTATTAGCGAAAAATTTTTCTGGTAAAATAGAATTTACGGAGATTGCTAATCCGATTTTAAAATACCTAGTCAACCCACTCTTTAATTTATATTGGCAGATAGTAAAAAGAATTATTTAATATGGATTTATCAATAATTATTGTTAATTATCATAGCCGCGCCAAACTCGAGACCTGCCTCGACTCTATTCTTAAGGTTAGCCCGGATAATTTTAGCTATGAAATTATTTTAGTAGAGAATAATTCTGGTGATGACTTGAGTGATTTAGTAAATATAAGCGATAAGATCAAATTAATTAATAGTTCGAAAAATTTAGGCATGGGCGGCGGCAATAATTTAGGTATTAAAGCGGCCACGGGAGATTACATATTCATTTTGAACCCAGACACTGTTATTAAAGAGAACGCGGTTAGTATTTTGTTAAATTATTTAAAAACCAATCCAACGGTGGCAATTGTCGGACCAAAATTACTTAATCCCGATGGATCTTTACAATATTCTTGTTCGCGTTTCCCTAAAGTCTATATGCCGATTTTACGCCGGACATTCTTAGGCGATTATTTTGCAGTTAACCGCGATGAATTTCAAATGCGCGAATTTGATCATAACTCGATTAAAGAGGTCGACTGGTTAATGGGTTCGGCTTTAATGTTTAAGAAGCAGTTAGTACTTGATAACGGGAAAATTTGGGAACCGCGCTTTGATGAGCTTTATTTTATGTATTTTGAAGATACTGATCTTTGCCGAACGGCAGGTAAAAATGGTTTTAAGGTTGTTTATAATCCGGAAGCGATTTTAATTCATGACCACGCGCGAGAAAGCGCTAAATATCCTTGGTACTTAGCAATTTTTCTGGATCGCCTCGCTTGGCGCCATATTGGTTCCTGGGTAAAATATTTTTATAAGTGGGGTATAAAATTTTAAATAAAAAATATGCAAAAAATTAAAAAAGCGATTTTTCCGGTGGCTGGATTCGGTACTCGTTTTTTACCGGCAACTAAGGCACAGCCTAAAGAAATGCTCATGATTGTTGATAAGCCGGTTATCCAATATTTAGTCGAAGAAGCAACTCAAGCGGGTATTAAAGAAATAGTTTTTGTGACTGGGCGCGGCAAACGCGCGATTGAAGATCATTTTGATTATTCTTTTGAGCTAGAAAAGACATTAGTAGAAAAAAATAAATTAGATTTAGTAAAAAAAGTTCATGAAGTAGAAAACTTGGCCAAATTTTCTTATGTCCGCCAGCCGATTCCGCTGGGCGACGGTCATGCTGTTAATTGTGCGGCGCATCTTGTCGGTAAAGATGAATCAGCTTTAGTTATTTTCGGTGATACTTTGTATGATTCGCCCATTTCCCCACAAGTGCTTGAGGTGTTTGAGCAATATGGCTATCCCGTTATCGGCCTGGCAGAAGTGCCACACTCCGAGGTCAATAAATTCGGTGTAATTGATGGCGTTGATTTGGGTAATGGTGTTTATGAAATTAAAAAAATTATTGAAAAACCATCGGTTGATGAAGCCCCATCTAATTTAGTCGCCGTCGGAATTTACGCGATTACGCCGGAAGTTTTCGCGGTTTTAGAAAAGATGCAATCAGGGAAATCGGGCGAAATTCGCTTAGCCGATGCTTTTGAAATAATGCTTGAAAATAAATTACCGATTTATGGTAAAAAATTAACGGGTGAGTGGCTCGACACGGGGAATAAATTCAATTTTATTAAAGCGAGCTTGAAGGTCGGTTTAAAGGATGAAGAAATTGGGAGTGATCTCCAGAAGTTGATTAATGAGTTAAGTAGTAAATAAAATTTAGTTAACAGAAATTTTTAGAAAATAAAAAAGCCCCGGTCTCTCGGGGCTCTTCTTATTGAAATTTTATTACAAGAGTATTTTGTAAACGCCTGTTTGCTCGCCAATTTTTGCCCAGAAATAGAGATTATTATTTTTTTCATCAAAAACCGGTGAGGCAATTTTTTCCGCCCGGAAAAGTAGGGTTGCGTTTCCGTTTTTGAAATCTAGAACATTAAGAGTTGTTGGACCCGAAAAAATCAAATAATTGCTGGCCGCATTCCAGATAATTTTATCAATTTCTTCGCTCCGGCGGGTTACAAGATCAGCCCGACTGCTTGAGAGATTAAAAATATAAATTTCAAAATCGTTAGTATAAACTAGATATTTATCATTCACCGCCCAATTTTTTATGTTTCTGATTACCGTCGAGCCGTTATTAAGATTATCTTCAGCGAAGATGTAAAGGGTTCTATTTTGGTCATCGTAGATAGCCAGAAAATTGGGAATATCATTTACAAAAAGATAGTGACCGCTACTCGGGAGAACACTTTCACTCTCAAGTTTAGAGTCTTTTAAGGAGTGGGCTTGTAATCGAATTTGATTTTTATCTTTGATGATAGTAAATAACCTTTCACCGCGGGGGAGGTAGGCTAGATAATCGTCGCCGCTTATGAGTGAGCTGTTAGCTTTTTTATTAATATCAAGACGGTTAAGAGAGTTTCTATTTTGGTAATATAGACGTTCGGTAGCTTCTTCGAAATACCAGTTAGTTGCTCCGGTGCCGATTAGGGCGGCATAGTTAACGTCATTATTTTCTTTATTGGGATCAAAAATTGTTCCCGCTACCAGAAGTTTATTATTTTTAAGCCATGAACCCTTAACGGTTTCGGTAAAATTTAAACTGCGGATTTGTTCAGTTTTTAGGGTGATAATTTTTTTAGCCGTTTGTAGATAGAGATGTTTTTTATCGGGGCTAAGCGCGATATCGCTTTCGGGCGTCGCTAGAATAATTAAAGGGATATTTTCTTTAAATAAATTAACATCTTCAACAAAAGTAGTTTCGCCGGAATTAATAAAAATTCTTTGTTTATACGGCCAGTAACCAGCTTGCTCAAGACGCAATTCGTATTCCCCGGGAAGAATATTTTTTATTTTTGTCGGTGTGAGCAGATAATCTTTCTTCCAAGGTTTTAAAGACAAATCTTTTTGCAGCTTATCATTAAGATAAATAAGAGAACGGGACGGTTCGGTCGCGACGGCAAGCATGCCGGTTTTTTGGAGGAGGCGGTTAAATTTAAGCGGCCAGCTTAAATTAAATTTATATCCGGAAGCATACAAAGAAATGCCCCCAGTCATAACTATAAAAAGAATGATGAAAATTATTAGGAGATAATCTCGAACTTTTTTAGACATATTAAATTTTTAGTCGACGCGCTCAATGGCGGCGCCTAATTTTTTAAGACGGATGTCTAATTGTTCGTAACCGCGATCAATTTGATAAATATTATCTATTTCCGTCGCTCCTTCGGCTACCATGGCGGCGATAACCAAGGCGATGCCCGCTCGAATATCCGGACTAATTAACTTTTTGCTGTATAAGGCCGTCGGACCGTTAACAACAATCCGGTGCGGGTCGCACATAGTTATATTGGCGCCCATTTGAGAAAGCATATCGGCCCAGATTAAGCGGCGATCATAAATTGTTTCTTGAATGAGCGACGTGCCTTGGGCTTGCGTCATTAGAACAACATAAGGCGACTGCAGATCGGTAGAAAAGCCGGGATACTCATGAGTTTTTAAGTCGCAAGCTTTAATATTATCTGATTTTTTCATGATTAAATAATCATTACCTTTTTCATAGTTAACGCCAATTTTATCAAAAATAGTTAATAAGCTGAGAATATGTTCGGGATTGCAATTGGTAATTTTTATTTCCGATTTGGTCGCGGCGGCCATTAAAGCAAAGGAACCGGTTTCGATTCTATCAGGAATAATTTCGCAGATACCGGCGCCTAATTTTTCTACCCCTTCGATAATAATTGTTGGCGTGCCAGCACCACTTATTTTAGCGCCCTGAGCGTTTAGATAGTCAGCTAAAGCAGTTACTTCCGGCTCCATGGCGCAATTGCGCATTGTAGTCCGGCCGGCTGCGAGACAGGCCGTCATTAGCATGCTTTGTGTGCCCGTCACGGTCATCAGGTTAAAGAAAAAATCACAACCGTGTAGTTTTTGGGCAGTGATGTGATAATATTTATCTTTTATTTCTATTTTAGCGCCGAGTGCTTTAAACCCTTCAAGAAATAAATCGATTGGTCGGCCCGCGGCTCCGATGACGCAACCTCCGGGATGAGGAAATTTAACTTCGCCCAGTCTCGCTAAAATCGGTCCGACAAACATGACTGAAGTCCGGAATTTATCGGCAATTTTTTTATCTAATTCGTTTTTGCTTAACTTGGCAGTGTTTATTTCAAGCTGATGATCACCTTCAATAACCTCGGCACCTAAATCACGCAGAAGTTCTAACGATTTTTCTACTCCATCAATAATGGGAACATTTTTTAAAGTGATGGTCTCAGTCGAAAGTAGGGAAACAGGGATCATAATTTGGGCGTTATTTTTAGCGCCGCCAACCACGATTTCGCCACTTAACTTTTTGCCACCAGTAATGATAAATTTTGGCATATTTGTAAAGACTAAATTAAGCTTATTCTTAAGATAACTATATCTTATTTATTGACATTTTTCAAATATCTGTTATTATTTATAAATGTTAAACAGAAATGTTAATTTTATCAAATTTTATGGCAAAAATTGCAGTAATCAAGACCGGTGGCAAACAATATAAGGTAGCTGTTGGCGACACGGTTAAAGTTGAAAAACTAGAGGCGGAAAAAGGGAAAACCGTTAAATTAGAAACTCTTTTAATTGCTGACGGCGCTAATTTAGAATTAGGACAACCATCTCTCGGCGAAAAAGTCGAAGCAGAAGTTTTAGAAACCGCCAAGGGTAAGAAGGTGACAGTTGTTAAATATAAAAATAAAACTCGTTATAAGAAAACAGTTGGTCATCGTCAAAAGTTTACCGCTCTCAAGATTTTAAAAATCGCTTAATAGTTCAAAAATTTAAAAGTCCGTTTCCTGGTTCGGGGAACGGACTTTTTTATTGGCTTGAAGCTTGGGGCTTATCTTTTGGTTTTTTGTTTTTTTGGTAGTTTTGAAAAAGCTTAATAACGAATAAACTGCGGCGGCGTCTTAAGACAGGATAGAATTTTTTTGCGGTTTTAGGCAGTTTTATAATATTTCTTTTTGTTAGCCGTAGACTGGTTACATAATAAGTAACTATTTTCATAAACTGACCAATTTTTTTGTTAAAGACCCCAATGATAGAGAATAAAATAAAAGCCAAAATAATTAAAATCAAAATAGAACCGGTAATCATTTCTGCCTCCTTTCCGAATATTTTATTTTATTTCATTACGATATTTAAGTGCGCTCGCCAGTGTTGTCTCGTCGGCATACTCTAAATCTGAACCAGCGGGCAAGCCTTTGGCGAGACGTGTTATTTTTATATGATCGTGCAAAATTTTATTTAAATAGAGAGCGGTTGTTTCTCCCTCAAGCGTAAAATTAAGTGCTAAAATTATCTCTTTTATTTTATCATCCTTGAGGCGCTTAATTAATTTGGCGATATTTAAATCATCGGGCGAAACCTCATTAATTGTATTAATAAGTCCGCCGAGTACAAAATATTTTCCATTAAATTGTTTCGTGGCCTCAATCGTTAAGAGATCTTGAGTCTTTTCGACTAAGCAGAGAACATCATTAGCGCGGTTTTGGTCGGCGCAAATAGAGCAGGGGTTAGTTTCCGTAATCGCCTGGCAAGATGCACAAAGCGTTGTCTTTGATTTTAATTCTCTAACCGCTTCTGCTAGCTTATTCAAACTCTCATCACTTTGGCGGAGAAGATGAAAAGTATAACGTTCGGCGGTTTTAGGGCCGACGCTAGGCAAAGTCGCTAGTTTTTCAATTAAATTTTGGATTGCTTTGGGGTAGCGCATGAAAATTAAAAATAATAATTAATTCATTCCCGGAATTCCGCCCATATCCTGTAATTTTTTAGCCATGATCCTTTGGGCGCGTTTAACAGCATCATTGAAGCAATTTTTTAGAGTTTCTTCCTGAGAGCTTTTTGATAGGGATTCGCTTAAGGTTAGACTGGTTACTTCCATGTTGCCGTTTAAAACAACCTTAACGCCGTTCTTTTCTTCAGTGATTGTTTCCTGAGAGAGCGCATTCTGCATGGTTTTTGCTTGGCTGCGTAAATCTTTGAACTGTTTTAATTTGCTGAACATAAAAAAATATTGTACCCAAAATGGGTTTAATTATGAATTATTTAAATTAAAATTCTACGGGAGTAATATTACCGCTTGGCATTTTGCTTAAACTTTTAAAATTAACTGTATTTTCATCAAAATATAAATCGACCTTACCGGTTGGCCCATTACGATGTTTAGCGATATGAATTTCCGCTTTATAACGTTCATCCATCGGGAGGTCGGCTGGGTTATAGCCGCGGTCAGCCGCTTTGCGGTAAATAAACATTACTACGTCCGCGTCTTGTTCAATTGAACCGGAGTCGCGCAAGTGAGACAATTTTGGAATAGCCGGATGAGTCGCCTCAACCGCTCGAGAAAGCTGAGCCAGCGCCAAAATTGGAATATTAAGTTCGCGGGCGATAGACTTAAGACCACGACTGATTTCCGCGATTTCTTGAACGCGGTTGTCGCCGTATTTACCTCGTCCTTCCATGAGCTGTAAATAGTCGATAACGATCAGGCCTAGCCCTTTTTCCATTTGTAAACGGCGTGCCTTAGCTCTAATTTCCATAATTGAAAGCGTGCCAGAATCATCAATATAAATTGGGGCTTCAGCCAGCTTACCCATCGCCTCTCCAATACGCGCGAAATCATTATCTTCTTCTTTATCCGATAAGTTTCCAGTACGCATTTTCCATAAACTGACATTCGCTTGAGCGCAGAGCAGACGGTCGACTAATTGTTCCTTACTCATTTCTAATGAAAAAATGCCGACGCCCTCCTTGCTTTTAATAGCGGCAAGGCGCGCGATATCTAAAGCGAAGGCCGTTTTTCCGACCGAAGGGCGGGCGGCTAAAATAATTAAATCTGATTTTTGCAGTCCCGCTAAGAGATGATCAAGATCAGGAAACCCAGTCGAAAGGCCACGTAATTTTCCGCTATATTTATGAAGTTCATCAATGCGGTCAAAAGCATTAGTTAAAAGGGTGTCGATTGGGATAAAAGCATTTTTTAAATATTTTCGGGATACGCCAAATATTTTTTTTTCGGTTTCATCAAGCACTTCGTCAATTTCTTTTTCTTCATCAAAACTCATTGAGGAAATTTCAGCCGCCGCTTGTTGTAAGCGGCGCAAAGTAGCTTTACGTTGGATAATGTTAGCGTATTGGACAATGTTACCGGAAGTCGCGACGACGTTCGATAAACGAGCTAAATAAGAACGGCCGCCAATCGCGGTTAATTGTTTTTTTTCTTCAAGACGATTCGATAAAGTAATAATATCAATTGGCTCCTGGTTGCTATATAGTTCTTTGATTGTTTCGAAAAGTGTTTTATGAGCGTCTTTATAGAAATCTTGGGGCATGATACTGTCCGCCACTTTAATAATCGCATCTTTATCGATAAGAAGAGAGCCGATTAAAGACTCCTCGGCTTCTAGACTATGGGGAGGGATTTTTTCAATTAATTGGTTATTAGCCATATTTATATTATTAGGTGATAATTCTCGTTAGCTTATTTTAACCTATATATAGCGATTATTCAAGGCGATTTTATTAACCTTTTATTAACTGATTATCAAGGTATTGACATAGTTTGTATTTTTTGTTAATTTATTATATTAAAAAATAGTTCTTTAATTTTCACATTTGTTTCACCATCACTAAAACCATTCGCATGAACACAATTAAATCGGAAGACATTGCCGGAACCCTTCTGGGAGAAGTGTTTCAGATGACCAAAGAAGACCTTGAGCGCGCCAAAGAAAGCCTGGCCGAAGAAGCCGTGACCGCGACGGAAAAACCGATCGGCGCCTTGAACGGTTTCGAGGAGAAAATTTACGCCCTCCTTTTCAAGAAGGCTAAGCACGCCGAAACAATGGAAGCCGCCGATGAAGAAGGATCTCATGAATATAAGGGCGCAAGGGAAGACATTTCCCTCCTCAAGGATCTGGTCTTCAACCAGATTAAAAAAAGGTTCAAGCTCGATGGAGAAAACACGGGGATCCGGGCAGATTTCCAGATTGTAATCAGAGAGGAAGACGGAGAAGACTGCTCCCAGTGCCCGGTTCGCGAACTTTGCCCGAGCGCCCACTAACAGTTAAACCCGCAATTTTCTTAACTTCGGTTCCCAAGACCGAAGTTTTTTATTTTTGCAATCTGCTATCTATTAGTATTGACAAATTATAGCTTATTGGTTATTATTATATGACAGAAATTTAGCTAATAACCTTAACAAAATGATATAAAGATGAACAAGGAACAATTCTTTAAGGACATTGATGGAACCATTATGGAAGACATCTTTATGGTCCAAAATGATGATTACGCGAATCCCGAATCGAGCGTTAAGCCAAATGAGGAAATTCTCGGACACATGACTCAGCTGGAGAAGTGTATTTATACGGTTCTCTCAGATAGGGTCGATCGTCTCGCTAGCCTTTTCAAAAAGGCAGCCAATCGTTTAGAGGGGAATGCTTTAGCTCTAACTCGTGATGAGTTTCTGCGGCTAACAGCTCTCTTCAAAGAGCGCGAACTATTGAAGACAATGCTTTTCAGCATTATTGGTTCACGCTTAAGGCTGGAGGAATTAACCAGGGTTGGTGTCCGTCAAGGTTTCATTGTAGTTTCTTTTTCGGGTGGAGAAGATCAGTCAGAAGACCCTTGTGCTACTTGCCCGAGCAAGTCTCTCTGCGATCAGATGAAGAAAGGCAACTCTGATTTTTGTCTGAATTAAACGCTCGAATCAAAATTTCGCGCTAAAAGCAAAACCGCCCCCTAAACCATAAGGCTTAAAGGGCGGTCTTTTTTATGGAGCCGACTGTCGGGCTCGGACCGACGACCTGCTGTTTACAAGACAGCTGCTCTACCAGCTGAGCTAAGTCGGCGTGGCTCTCTATAATATAAATTATTTATTTAGTTTTGGGAAGAGCTTGACAAAACAGATATTAAATTATAAGGTTAGTATTCAGTTGAACCAGATGTTAAACCCTTAAAATCAGTATAAGATGCAAGTTAATCGTTCTTTTTCAACCTGTTTGTTAGTTGTTTTATCCATGACAGCATTAAACGTTGTTTTGCAATATTTTTTTTGCGAAAAAACTTTGAATATTGTCGCTTTTTCATTAACTGGATTAGCAACTCTTTTTCTCTTGAGCTTGCAAGCAAGCTCTATTCATCTTCAATATACCCAGGCCAAAATCGTCGCCAATAGACGATATGTTTTGATTAAATTAATCAAAGCAGAGAATGGCCAGGGAAAGCTAGAAACAACCGGTGCGGTTCTTGGTTTCTGGAGCGATGATGAAAAAAAACAAGTTTTCTTTTTTGAAGGCGTTGAGTTCACAGAAGACCCAGATTTTTGTAAACAAAAGCGTTTTGTCAGCGTAATAAAAGATGAGAAAATCGTCTTACAACCGCTTAGCTAAAAAAGAAAAATCAACGCCGCAAATTCAAATTAAAACCGTCTACCCGATGGTTTTTTTAAATAAAATAAGTCCTTAAACAGGACTTATTTTTGGTGCGCCCAGCAGGATTCGAACCTGCGACCATCTCCTTAAAAGGGAGCCGCTCTACCAGCTGAGCTATAGGCGCTTAACAAAATTGATGATAACAAATGATTTTAATTTTGACAAGTCTTTATGTTTATTAAATTTGGATAGACAAATTATCCTAGTTGTGTTAGATTAATCTTAAATCTTAAATCTATTGTAAATGGCTAAAAACAGAGAAGGAATCAGAGTGGGTTGCGGCACATTGCCACACGAAGAAATCATTGTTCATCCGCCCGAAGGAGTCGTGGTTAGTCTGCCAGTAGATCGTTCTGGCAACACCCGCCCTGGGCATAAAAAAGTAGAACCAATTCGCCGCCAGGAAGGTCGCGGCCGAAAAGATCGTTGAAACAAAACTCAAAAAGCATTTAAGTCGCTAAGAACTAGCGACTTTTTTATATAAAATTATTTTTTGAATTTTATTTTTAGAATTTGGTAAATATTAGGCAGAACGGAGACAATAATAATCAGGGCGACTATAGGCAAAAGATATTTATCAATACTCGGCACTAATTGGCCGAGAAAGTAGCCAAGTAGAGAAAGACCGGCGGTCCAGAGAGCGCCGCCAACTAGATTATAAAAAAAGAAAGTTTGATAATGCATTTTACCGACTCCGGCGAGAATGGGCGCAAAGGTGCGCACGATAGGAACAAAACGGGCGAAAATGATTGTTTTCGGTCCGTATTTTTTAAAGAAGTTTTCCGCTTTTATTATATGGTCTTTATGAAACAAAAGAGAGTTATCTCGAATAAAAATTTTTGGTCCAGTTTTTTTACCGAACCAATAGCCAGTGTTGTCGCCCATGACTGCGGCTAAAAAAGTTAAAGCAATAAGAAGATAAATATTTAAAAAGCCTTTGGAAGCGAGAAAACCGGCCGTGAAGAGAAGGCTGTCACCAGGCAAGAAAAAGCCAAAAAATAAGCCTGACTCGGCGAAGATAATACCAAATAAACCCAGATAACCAGCCGCTTTTATTAGAGCGATAAGATCAAACATAAAATTATTATATACAGTTAAAATAGCATAGAGGGTAAAATGAGGCAAATGAAAGACGCAAAATTAATAGCTAAAGGTGGCGAAACTTTAGCTTGTTTTTCATTTTATGGTATAATTATTAGATAAATATAAAAATATGGCAGAGAATAAAAATATGGCTCCCTTTTTTTACTTTTTAGATTTTAATGATCCAGTTTTAATAGAATTAGGTAAAAAAATTCGGACGCGTTTAGAAAATAAACCAAGCAACTTAAGTCGAGAACTCCAAATTCGTACTTTGGTTTATATTAATTTTAATAAATATTTAACGCTCCTTATGACTGACGCCCCCGAATCAGCGGCGTTAGACGTTTTTAGAAAAAGAGAAGAAGATTCGGCGGTCGATAGCCTAGAACTGATTGCTTCAGCCGTCCATAAATCAAAAGAAGAAATTATTAATAATTTTATAAAAATATGGGAATCTTAGATTTTTTGAAAAAAGAGTCGGACAAAAAAATGGAGCCGGAAATAAATCAAGTAGAAACCGCTAATCAGCCGGTAAAGGTTGCTTCCGAAACAGTGGAGCCAAGAGAACTTAATTTTTCGGAGCGTCTTGGGGATTTAAAAGGGGCGATGAGCGAAATGGAAGCTCACGGTATGCAGATGAGCGAAGATGTTTTTGAAAATATTATGCAAATGAAGATCGGCGACTTCATGGAGTATATTAATGGCGGAGAAAATATAAAAGAAACAGATGTTAAAAATCTACACGATAATATTTCGCAAGTTTTAAACGGTCAATTAAGCGAAGAGCATCGCGGAAGTCGCTTGAAGGAGTTTTTGCGCAAGCCGGCGAGTAAAATAGTTTTTGCGACCCTTATTCTTTTTTTGAAATTCGCACCCCAAGCGCAAGCGCATGAGGCGACGGTTAAAGATAGTCCAGACAGCCATGCCCGCACAGAAGCGGTTAAGGGCGGCGATGGCGATGGCGGAGCTAAGCCGGACGGCGGAGTAGATAGTAAAACTTTTGTCGTTGGTGCAGAACAGCTAGCTATGCCAAATTTAGAAAATACAGCGAAGATAGATTTAACTAATAGTTATGAGACTGATAAAGATTTTATTTCTGAAGCGGATGCCAGTGAAATTAAAGATAACTTTAAAGCTTTTTTAGATCAGGTTAACGCTGATAATTTCAAAAAGGTCATGGGCCTTGATTTTAAGATTTATGGCTCAAGTGACGAGCGCCAGACAAGCACCTGGAAAGGCGGCAACTTAGAATTAACTCAAGCGAGAATCACCGCCGCGGAAAAAATTATCAAAACGGAATTAGAAAATCATGATTTTTCAAATTCCGGATTAACATTAGAGCAAATTAAAGCTTTGCAAAATAAAGAATTTAAGCATGGTGTGCCCGAGGAAGGCGTAACTCATATTACGGACTTAGTTAACCCGGATACAGGAGAGAAATATACCGATAAAGAAGTTGAAGAGATGAAAAAAAATAATATTACGAAGTATAATGACTTATTGCAAGATTGCCGCTATATAAAAATTAATTTAATGGCTAAGGCAGACGAATTAAAACCAGTTCCGATTATTCCACCGGCCTTAGAAATAAAAACAAATATAGAAATTCCAAAATTAACTATCAAATTAATTTCCGAATACGACCAAACCATTATTTTGATGGATGATAGTCCTTCAATGGCCAATTCAAAAAATTATATGGCCGGCCAATTACAGACCGAAGAAAAAGAAGCTAATATTAAAATTGCGACTTTTTCTGATAAGTTAAATTCGGTTATTCCCACCAACAGTTTTTATCAAGCGGGCGAAGTTTTAAAAAATGTTCGTACCGGCGGTAACGCTCATGAACGAGCGGCTTACGCCGCCGCGGAAGCGCTTAATAGTTTTGATATTACTAACGAAAAAATAATGGATCGGAAGTTACTTCTAATTAATACTGATGAACCCATTCAGACCACTAAGGCAGAGATAGAGGAGCTATTGGAAAATTCTCAGCTTAAGGGTGCTAAGGTTTACTTCAATATGGGTTATGATGATAACCAACAAGTATTAAAAGTGCCCTTAGAAGAAATGAAGGACAACTTCGATAAGCTTTATGAAAAAAAATTAGAAAAAATTCAAACTGATATTGATAAATCCAAGGAGCAATTAACCAAAAAGACCATCAAGGGAGCGACTCGCCGTGTCATCGAGGATCGTCTAGAGAGCCTAGAGAAGCAATTAGAAGCATTGCCAAATCTAGAGTTTAAGATAAAAAGCTTTGAATTGCCCGATGGCCGCCTTATTAATTTAGTCAGTTAAAATAGCAAATATTACTCGTAAAAAAGAGGGTGTATAAATGTATCTTGACAAATCTAATTTTTAGTGTTAAGTTCAAAGCAATCAGTGTAATCAGTAGAAACCACAAACTCAGAAAACAATGAAAACTCGGCTTTCTTTAACAACATTATGGCTCGTTTGCCTGACTTTAACGGCTCAGCCGCAGGTTAGTTCCCAGACAGCCAGAAATATTTTAGGTAAACACTTCATCAGTAGCCACCAGGCCCTGGTCGCCTGGCAGGATATAGATCCTTCTATCAATTTGGCAGAGGGTAACCTCACCATACCCTATGACGAAGAAACTCTTAAGAATTTTCAGTCCAAGACCGCGAGCGGCGAGGGCAATTTTTACCTCGTTCCCACCATCGGTTTAAGCGACGCAAATTTAAGAAAATTTTGGGCTAACTATTACGGGGTGTCCAGTTTTCCTGAAAAAACCGAAGTGGTTTATCGCTTAGTTAATTTAAAACCGCCCGAAAAATCTAATTCAGCCGGTTTTGAAAAATTAAGCAATCAGATGATAAGTAACGATGGTAATGTTATGCCGGCAATGGCTTATCTCGAAACTATCGCTACCATTTATTTGGTAAATAGGGAAAATCTATCTCCAAAGTTTGGCTGGCTAATGCTGAGCGATTCAGAAGATATGTTCGGCCCCAGAGGTCCGCTAATAAATTTTGATGGGGAGCTTACATTAGCTTATTCGGCGTTTATCGCTGGGAGTTGCCACGAAGTGGTAATCAGCTATTTCCCGAAGGAAAATTTCATCAGCGGCGACATCAATAATCACCGCCTGACCCTACTCGCCACCGAAGCCGACCGAACCGAAAGCATGATTCTCGTCCCCCTGAAAAACATTTCTTGTTTTGCAGGAGATAGTGATTATTTTGTCGGACTGTGTTGGTACGTCAAACCAAAATGGCAAAATTAAGATCCAGAGCTTCTACCCAGAGGCTCTTTTTATTTTTAGCCCACCCAAGACCCAATAGAAAATTGGTAGACATTTAAGACAAAAAAGATAGTAAATATAAAAAGAGTGCTATAAAATAGCCAATTATATTTTTTAGTGATGCTAGCGAGAAATATAAAAATTGGGAAGATAACCACCACGTAACGGTTGACGGAAAGCATGGGATACATAAAAGAGAAAAGGAGAGTATTTAATAAACAGAACATGGCGTAGGGCCAATGTTTTTTCTTTAGCCAATATATTGTGGTCGCAGACAAAAGTAAAAAAGCGCCACCCTCGATAATTACTATGCGGATAAAATTATAGAGGCCGGTTTCTCCAATCGAATCGAGGAAAATGACTTTAAATAAATTAGCGAGCGTTTTCCAGGGCCACATAAATGTACGCCACTGCGCCCAACCTTGTTGACCGCGGATAAAAGTAAACCAATCGCCAAATTGAAGGTAACAATAAAAGCAATATAAAAATAAACCGGCGGGGATAATCAAAGACAGCCAAAACTCTTTTTTCCGAATCAGAGCAATTATATTTTTCCCAAGCCCTTTTAGACTAGCGTCATAAAAAATGCTTAGTAGAGAGACCAAGTAGACGGGCCATAAAAAAATTCCGATATTTCTAGTGAGAACGGCCAGAAAACCGATAAGCGCGGCTGCTCGCCAATGGCGTTTTTGCAGATAATAGAAGAAGGCGATTACTAGCAAAAGAAACAAAGATTCAGTATAAATGAGAGAAAAAAATAGAGCGGCCGGGAAAGATAATAACAAAATAGCGGTTCGGTCATAAATTTTTTCATATCCGGTTTCTTTCAGGAGTAAATTCAAATAGTAAAGAGCCGTCGCCAAAGATAAAAAACTAATTAAAAATCCAGAGAAAATAGCTGGAAAAAATACAGAAAATAAGGTTATCAAGAAAGGATAAAGAGGAAAAAGAACCGAGGACCCGCTAAAACCGTTTAGGGCGACCTCTAAATAATGAACAGAGTCCCAGCGTACTAATAAATAATAGGGGTTTACTCGTTGGGCCCAAGCGAGGGAGTCAGAATTGTAGTAGTTAAACAAAAAGACAGTTAAGAGAACAAATAAAAAGAACAAGGCGCTCAGACCAAGGAAGGGAGAGAATTTTTTAAACCAGCTTATAAAAGTTTTTAGCATAAATACACGGGTTATATATTGGATTATATCATCTGTGGCCCTGAATACCAATTTTTGAATATTAAAAGAGTTAGCCGAAGTCAAAGAATAAATTTAAACGAGTTATAAAAAGCCCTAGCGTAATAAGCCGGGCTTTTTTATATGTAGTCTTAAAGTCTGAAATTTCTCAAAATTTTGATGGGATTATTGTGGAAATTGAGAAATGGGCGGAAATTTGTTGTCATTTAGTTATTATGGGTATATACTCATAATAGGCAATAAGTAAAAGTCGAATTGCTACTATAAATAATATTTACAATAAATTTATGCCAAAAATGAACGGAACTGGTCCGATGGGTCAAGGACCACAAACTGGTCGAGGAATGGGTCACTGTGCCAGCGGAGAGAGAATGTTCTGGTGCGGACGACGGATGATGGGTAGAGGCGGCTTCAAAGTTTCTTTATCCCCAGAAGATCAATTGAAAGCACTGGATGAAGAAGAAAAAGCTTTACTAGCTGACATTGAAGCGGTAAAGGCTGAAAAAGAAACCTTGAAGAATAAAAAATAAAAGAAGGCGTGGGAACCGGCCTCTTTAGAAAAAGGGGCCGGGCAGTCTTCTCTTATAGAGATATAATAGCAAATTTGTTATAATTTTCAATACATATGCCGAGACCAAGACTTTGTCGAAAAATAGAATTTAATCCAAAAGTAACATATTTTAAACCCCAAGGGATTCCTATGAGGAGTCTTGAGATTGTCGAACTAACAACCGAAGAATTGGAAGCCTATCGTTTACGTCATGTAAACGATTTAGATCAACAAGCTGCTGCCGAAAAAATGAACACTTCAACTAGCACTTATCAGCGAATATTAAATTCAGTTAATAAAAAAATTGCTGATGCCCTCATTAACGGTAAGGCGATAAAAATTATTAAAGATAATTTATGAACAAATTAAAAAAACTTTATATATTGCTGGCGCTAATAGCTTCGTTGTTTCCGCAATTATCAAAAGCCCAAGAAGTTCAAGAAGATTCCGTTAATTTTAAATCGAAGGTAATAGAGATTTTGCAGGTTGAAGAAAAAACGAGAGAAGACGGAACTAAATTTAAACAACAAAATCTAAAACTTCTCGGTTTAGAGGGTGTTTGGGAGAACAAGGAAATAATTTATAATGGCATATCCGATATCGAGGTGGCCAATGCCAATTTTTATAAGGTTGGCGATAGTGTTTATGTGGATGGGCATACTGACGAATCCGGCCAAGATATTTTTTATGTCGTTGATTTTGTTAGAAGCGGTTATCTTTATGTTTTGTTTATTATTTTTGTTCTTGCTGTTCTATTGGTGGGCAGGTTTAAAGGATTTAAGGCTTTGCTTAGTCTGTTTTTAAGTTTTGTGGTTATTATTAAGTTTATTTTGCCGCAAATATTAAATGGTCGAGACCCCTTTTTAATCAGCTTGCTCGGCGGTTTAGTTATTCTAGGAATAATAATTTATTTAACGGAAGGGTTTAAAAGAAAATCACATATAGCAGTCTTATCGGTTCTAATTTCTTTATCAGCAACCTTAGTATTATCGGTAATTTTTACAAAATTAACTAAATTATCAGGATTAGCCCAAGAAGAAGCGGCGTTTTTGATTGGTGCAGGCAATGTTGAAATTAATTTTCAGGGTTTATTATTAGCCAGCTTCATTATCGGAGCGATTGGAGTTTTGGACGATATTATTGTTGGACAAATTGAGGCAGTCGAGCAAATCAGAGAGGCTAATCCGAACTTGCCCACAAAAAAAGTCTTTTCGTTAGCTTATAAAGTCGGCAATACTCATTTAGGCGCGATCGTAAATACTTTATTTCTTACTTATGCGGGAGCCGCTTTGCCCTTACTTTTATTATTTATTTTAAATCAAAATTCCGGATTAACATTCAATAGATTGATAAATACCGAAATAGTCAGCACGGAAATAGTTAGAACATTAGTTGGCAGTATCGGCGTGATGCTGTCAATGCCAATTGCTACCTTTTTAGCGGCTATTAAATTAAAAGGTAAAAAATATTAATTAAATTAGATTCCTCTAGTTGCGAATACAAACCAAAAAGGACTCTGCATTCGCAGAGCTCTTTTTATTTCCGTAGTCCCTAGGGGAATCGAACCCCTGTTGCCAGGATGAGAACCTGGCGTCCTAACCGTTAGACGAAGGGACCAATTTTGTGACCGCGTAAAAATTCTTCGCTCGTCATTATTTTTTTACCCTCAAGTTGTAATCTTAATATAACTAAAGAATCTTGTCCACACTGGATAGCTAAACGGCCTTCGGTTAAAAAAGATTCCCCAATTTTATGATCGTTTGATTTAAGAATTTTATGATCGACCGATATTAGTTTTATTATTTTGTTGTTGCTTATAGCATATGTTCCTGGCCACGGATTATAAGCACGTACCATTCTTTCAATTTCCAGCGCTGATTTCGTCCAATCAATTTTGCCGTCTTCTTTTTTTAAAATTTTAATGTAACTGGCTTGAGAATCGTCTTGAATTTGCGGAGTAATTTTTCCGGCTATAAAATCGTTTAAAGTCGGAACTAATAATTCAGCGCCCAGGGCGGATAATTTATTATGGACTATTTCCAAGGTTTCCGTACCAGTTAATTTTATTATTCCTTGCCGGAGAATTGGGCCGGTATCAAGGCCGGCCCCCATTTGCATAATTGTGACGCCAGTTTCTGAGTCGCCATTTAAAATTGGCGCGTTAAGACAAGCGGCGCCGCGATACCGTGGCAAAAGGGAGGCATGAACATTAATACAAGTATATTTAGGGATACTTAAAATTTCTGGCGGAATAATTTTTCCATAAGCGATAACGACGATTAAATCGGGTTGTAAATTTTTAATAGTTTCAATTTCCAGTCTTATCTTCTGCGGTTGGAATATTTTAAAATTATGTTTTAGGGCAAATTCTTTTACCGGGGGCGGGGTTAGTATTTGGTTCCGTCCGAATGGTTTATCGGGTTGTGTAAAAATACCGACAATTTCAAAATTTGGCGCGGCGTTTAAGCTCGTTAATCCAGGCAGGGAAAATTCGGGCGTTCCCATAAAAATAGTGCGGATTTTATTGTTATTTTCCGGGTCTGGCATAATTTATTTTTTATTTTTAGCAATTTTGTCGATGAATAAAATTCCGTCTAAATGGTCGAGTTCATGTTGGATAACCCGCGCTAATAATTTTTCGGCAATAATTTTTTTCTTTTCTCCTTTCTCGTTAATATAAATGCAGTTTACTTTTTTATGGCGTTCGACCGGCGCGTAAATTATTTCTCCTTTATTATCGAGCACTGACAAACAGCCCTCTTCTTCTATTTCTTTGGCCCAGGATTTTTTGGTTATCTGTGGATTAATAAAGAAAAAGGTTTGGTCTTCATGATGAATAACCACGACGCGAATATTCTGGCCGATTTGTGGGGCGGCTAGGCCGGCGCCGTCTTTTTTCAGCATCGTCTCGGCCATATCGGCCAAGAGAGATTGAAATTTCGGTTTTAAGATTTCCGTTACTTCAAGCGGCACCGATTTTTTTCGCAAGATTGGGTTGGGGTTTAATAGTATTTCTAATTGTTTAGGCATAAAATTATTTTTGGTCGATGATTTTGAAAAAATATTTCCAAGCGGATCCAGTTTTACAGAGCTCTTTAGTGTCGTTTAGGGCGAGCGAAACTTTATGGGCAGGTAAATCTCGGCAAACTTTAAAAACCGCGGCACGCTTAAAACTTGGAATATTTAATTCTTTTATAATGCGCAAAGCGAGGTCTTGCCAAGGATAGGCGGGAGCCTTTACCTTTGGTTTCGCTTTGACTATATCCGCAAAAGATTGAAATTTATCTTCACTCATAAAACTGGAAAAAACTGAAAAATTAGAATTCGAATTCAAGACTTAAATAGCCGATTCCAAAGTCTGTCTGGTAAGAGAGAATACGCGCTTTAGTATTTTTATCTTCTAAAATACCCAGCAAGATTACAATTGGTTTTAGGCCGCATTCGCCCGCGTCTTCTATTAGCTTAACATCCATTTTTAAGATATTTTCGGCCGCTGTTTTCGGTTCGCTTAAATATTCAATTAATTTATTATCAAATTTGGCGCCTTTGGGCGAATAGCCACCGGGAGACTTTCTTTTGAGACGATGCGATAAATCACTTGAAGCTAGAACGGCAATTTTTTTATTACTTGATTCAATAATTTCTTTAAGATGTTTGCCTAGTTTGAAATGATTTTCAAGGCTTAAATCATTGGCGGGGATAAGAACGATAATTTTGAAATCGGGCGCCAGAGCTTTTAGGAGATAGGCCGGGATAGCGCTGCCATAATCTAAAATACCTTCCGAAATTAATTGGAGCGGAAATTCGTTATGGAGAGCGTTTTTAATTTGGTCGGCTAAAAGAGAATCGCCTTTTAAAATTGTTTTCGGGGGGATAAAACCAAAGTCTCGCAAATTAATGGTCATTTCTGGAGCAACGTTAAGGGTGAAGGTATTGTCCTGGGATAGGCCGTGAGGGCTGATAATAACCAAAGTATCAACTTCAAGATTTTTTAAATCTTCTCCGATTTGTTTGTAGGCGCTAATTGTTTTATCAAGAAAACTATAATTAGCCCGGCCGATTTCCGGGATTAATAGGGGGGAATGAGGCAGAATTATAGTCTTAATTAAAGCCATAAATTTGGTTATTTTTAGGTATTTTTAGTATAGTATAATTAATCTCTTTAGAGAAGTTGACAGTATGTTAAAAATGTATTATATTTTTAGTCTGGTAAAAAATATGAATTCTTTAAAAACAATAAAAATAATTTAAAAATGAAAGAAGAAGAAACTGATCTCGGAAAATTGTTTCTGAGCGTAACGATTATACCCGCTTTCTTAATCGTCGCTGTCTTCTTCTTTGCTGGTTCTAATATTGGGCTGGCGAATGAAGTAGAGGCGATTAAATTCGGCTATAATTGTTCCTTGGGAATATTAATTGTCTTTATTCTCTATTTAGTAATGTTTGCCCCTGAAGAGGATTATAAATATCTTCCTTTGCTTGCGATAGCCGTAACTACACTATCGGTCGCTAGTTTGATATTCGGCCTCGGCAATATGATATTTCTGACGGTTACCGCTTGCTTAGGGCTTTTGTTTTCCTTTGTGTTCGCTCATTACCTTAAAGGCAAGAGCACGAATAATTCTAAGCTCTATAAATTCATTCTTTTTACGACCCTCATTGGTTGTATAGTAAATGTGATTATCGGCTTAACATTACGCGGTGACATCTGGATAGAATGTTCATTTTAACAAAACCCCCAATCTCTTGGGGGTCTTTTATTTCAAGGAGAATTTTTTAGTTTGCTGGTGGAGTTTATTTAATTATTTCTCCTTGCGCATAATTATATAGGAATTTTGAGGAGACAGAAATAATGTTTTTAGAGTTATAACCAAGTTTTTTGAAGACGGCTTCATCAGCAAAAGGTCTTTTTTGTTTGTTGGAAATTAAATAGACGGTCGGAAAGCTATCGGTTTTAACCAAAGTCCCGTCATCAAACATGACCGGGCTGACCTTAGTATAAGCATCTAGAGTTTTAGGAGTCGCTTTGATTATTTTTTTACCTTTGAATTTTGTGGTTAGAAGTATTTTATCGGTGAGGGGCGCTTTGGTCCCGTCAATGACATAGAAAATACCGCCCGTTTTTGTGTCTTGCATTAAGACACCGGTGACATAGGTTGAGGTAGCAGTGATCGTTTTACCGGTTGCATAAATCGCCAAATCAGAACTGCTCGCTTTTTCAATCTCCTCGGGGTTGAAGCCGATTTTTTTGAATACCGCTAAACTAGCGAACGGTCTTTTTTCTTTATCGACCAGCAAGTAGATTGTTTTATCTGGAATTTGGACAAGGGAGTAATTTGCAAATTTTATTGCTTCGCCAGGAGCATAATTATCAAGTTCATCTTTAGTAATAGTGACTACTTGGTCGACTTTGAAGCGGGAAATGAAAGCGGAATAACTCAAGAAAGGTCTTTTCTTTCCGTTTTCGATTAACCAAATACCAGGGTCATCCTTAACTTGTAAAATAGAACCATCGGGATATAAAACGACATTTCCTTTCGGAAAATAACGATTCCAAAGTTTGTAGACGTTATAGTTTCCATTGAAGACATGGGGGGTGTAGTTATAAAGAGCAGCCGTGGCTTTGTTTATCGGCGTTACAATCATTGGTTCTTTAGAAATGGTGCCGTAAGGGTTAGTAAAAGTATAGGTTTGACCAGCCTTATAAGTATAACGATCTTGTTCATTTACATAGGCAAGAAATTGCAGGGCGGCGCTATTAACTTGTTTGCCGAACCCTTTGTAGTAAGGATTACAAACCCAGCCGTCAGGGCAGCCGTAACCAGTCGCCCAGTCAAGACGAGCTTGGGGCGGGTTAGAATCTTCAATTAAACTAGCTTCTTTTTGTAAAAGAATAAGCAAAAATTTCGGATTGACCGTGGTTATTTTTCGGCATTTTTGTTGTTTTTCAAGCTCTGTCGGCGTATCGCTTAGGGTTATGCCATCACAGTCATAATTGTTATGGCTAGCGTCGAAAATAATCTCCGCGGCTGACTTTGAGGTGCCGTGTGCATTGCTTGTTATATAATTAGCGAGGTAGCTATTTTTACTCTGTAAAAAATTTTGAATATCAGGCAAACTCATGGCGTCATAATTCAAAAGATCACTGTCCTCGATAATTTTATTAGGGTTGAAATTAGGATCGATTTCTATTTGCGCGAGTGCCGGCCAGGGGACAATCAGACAAAATAAAAAAAGAATGATTAATTTTTTTGTTTTCATGGTTACATTATAATATAATTTTTACTTTGAGACAAAGGGGATAAAGTCTCTCTTGACAAGAAATTGGGAAAGAGGTTAAATGTTAGGATAATTTTGAGGCTAAATTTATCTAAACCTTGAAATAAAAAAGTTCTTTTTTAAAAAACCACTTGAATTTCTCACAGTATAAACAAATCCATCTCATCTCATGAAATCAAACCCTGAAAAAGAAATTCTTAAAGCTAGATTCAAAGCTTTAAGTAGAGCCACCAAACTTTATTTAATCTTCAATCTGTTGGCTCTTGTGTTCGGTGCGTTTATTTGCAGCCTCTTCGTTACCCGCGAAGCCAGTGCTTTAAGCGCAATGGCCGAAACTATTCTGATTTTTTCCGTGGTTTATATTTTTTTAACTACGCTGATTATCAGCGTAAGTTCAAGGTATAACCAGGAGAGAAACATCATCGCCGGGATTATCCCATTAATCATGGCTCTTATTGGGCTTACTCTAGCCTTTTGGCTGTACGATGAGTATTTGAGCGATCAGCTTGGCTCCGGGTCGATAGTAATTGCCTGTTTCGCATTAGTTTTTCCGCCTCTCATTAGTATCGCGCTCCGGCGAGCACTCTCGCTTGCGGTCGGGAAACTATATCTTCTAAATTTGCTACAGATTGCTACCACCGGTTTACTGGCTTGGCTGGAGTTTGCCTTCCTTATTTAATACGAAATCAAGGCGTAATTTCATCAAGTCCAAACAAAACAAAAAACCTGTCCCCAAAAGGCAGGTTTTTCATTTCTTTAATTAACGCGGATAGTTTAATTAACTCGGATCAGAACTTTTTCTTTATTTTCCAATTCAATTTTTATTTTATCACCTTCCTTGACTTTGCCTTCAATAATCTCTAGGGCGAGTTCATCGAGAATCATAGTTTGGATGATACGTTTTAAGGGGCGGGCGCCATAAGTAATGTCGTAGCCTTTTTCCGCGAGTAATTTTTTTACTTTCGGGCTGATGCGGAGCACGATATTTTTATTATGAAGACGCTTTTCTACTTTCAGTAATTCAAGGTCAACAATTTTTTCTAGTGCGGCGCTCGTCAGACTTCTAAAGAGAACAATCTCGTCGATTCGGTTAAGGAATTCCAATTTGAAATGATTTTTTAAAATCTTATCAATTTTTTCTTTCATTTCACCAGTCCGCATTTTAGCCGCCGCCTGTTTATCGCTCTCATCGGCAAAGCCGATGGAGTATTGTTTGATAATTTCATTGCCCAGGTTAGAGGTCATGATAATAATTGTATTCTTGAAATTAACGGTTCGTCCTTTAGAATCAGTCAAGCGGCCATCATCAAGAATTTGCAGGAGTACGTTGAACATATCAGGATTCGCTTTTTCGATTTCGTCAAAGAGGACGACGCTATAGGGATGACGCCGCACTTTATCAGTTAATTGTCCCCCATCATCGTGGCCGATATAGCCGGGAGGCGAACCAATCAGCTTAGCGACTGAATGTTTTTCCATAAATTCACTCATATCTAAACGAATAAGCGCTTTTTCATCATCAAACATAAAGGTCGCCAGGGCTTTGGCGAGTTCAGTTTTACCAACTCCAGTCGGACCGACAAATAGAAACGAGCCAATTGGTTTTTTTTCTTCATTAATTCCAGCGCGGCTGCGACGTAAGGCGTTGGCGACCGCTTTAATCGCTTCTTCTTGCCCGACCACCTCTTCATTTAATTTATTTTCTGCTTCGCTTAATTTTGTGATTTCATCTTGGAGCATTCGACTAACAGGGATACCGGTCCAACGGGCGATTACCTTAGCAATATCTTCTTCATCAACCTCTTCTTTTAAAATGCGCTGTCCTTTTTTTTGGATTTTTATTAATTCATCCTGGAGTTTTTTTATTTTATTTTCTAGTTCCGGGATTAGGCCATATTTAATTTTCGCGACTTCGGTCAAATCGGCGCCTTGGCGCTGAGTAATTTCTGCCCGAATTTTTAAATCTTCAATTTCTTTTTTCGAATTGCGAATTTGAGAGATAATATTTTTTTCATTATTCCAGTGTAGCTCTAGCTGATTAGCCTTCTCTTTTATTTTAGCGAGCTCTTGATTAACAGCCTTAAGCTTAGATGATTTTTTGTCAGTGGTCATGATACCAGCCTTGTTTAATTCAAGTTGGTTTATTTTGCGTTTTAATTGATCGAGCTCGTCGGGCATTGAATCTATTTCCATACGGAGCGATGAGGTAGCTTCATCAATCAAGTCAACCGCCTTATCAGGCAAAAAACGGTCGCTAATATAGCGATTGGATAATTTAGCGGCGGCAATAACCGCGTTGTCGGTGATGCGGACGCCATGATGAACTTCATATTTTTCTTTAAGCCCGCGGAGCATGGAAATTGTATCCTCAACGCTTGGCTCGTTAACCATAATTGGCTGGAATCGTCTTTCTAGGGCGGCATCACGCTCAATATATTTTTGGTATTCTTTCGTGGTTGTCGCACCAATAGTGCGTAGTTCGCCTCGGGCTAACGCTGGTTTCAACATATTTGAAGCGTCCATCGAGCCTTCTGAAGCACCTGCGCCAATTAAAGTATGGAGTTCATCGATAAATAAAATAATGCGTCCGTTTTGTGATTTAACTTCTTTAAGAACAGCTTTAAGGCGGTCTTCAAATTCGCCGCGGAATTTTGCACCGGCTACTAAGGCGCCCAAATCAAGCGTTACGACTTCTTTATTTTTTAAATTTTCCGGCACATCACCGGCAATAATTCTTTGCGCCAGCCCCTCAACGATAGCGGTTTTGCCAGTTCCAGCTTCGCCGATTAAAACGGGGTTATTTTTAGTACGGCGCAGAAGCACTTGCATGATGCGGCGGATTTCTAAATCACGACCAATAACTGGATCAAGTTTTTCCTGACGGGCCAGTTCGGTTAAATTGGTTGTATATTTTTCTAAGACTTTATATTTGTTTTCTGGATAGGGGTCGTTAATTGTCTGCGTACCTCGTAGTTCTTTTAAAATATCTTTAACATTCTTATACTCTACTTTAAAATTGAGAAGAACGACTTGCGCCGGAGAGGGAACGCCGATTAAAGCCAAGAGGATGTGCTCGGTCGAAATAAATTCGTCATTCATGCCGTCCGCTTCTTTTTGCGCACGCTCTAAAATCACAGCTGTTTCGGCTGTGCCCGAAACAGCTTGGACTGGGCCGCTTGTCGGATTAATTTTTAGGCGCGGTAATTTTTGTAGCTCTTTGATCGTGAGCTCTTCAATCATTTCTGGATCAATTTTCATTTTTTCGAGTATCGGCTTGATCAAACTTTCATTTTGTTGGAGCAGGGAAAGTAAAATATGAAGAGCTTCAATATTAGATTGGCCGTAAGAAGAAGCAATTATTTGAGCATTAATGATGGCCTCTTGTGATTTATCAGTAAATTTATTGAACATATATTTATAATCTTGTGTTTATTTAATTTATACGTTTTTTTGAGATTTTTATTTAAAGTTGCCCTTAGCACTCTTAGTTTAAGACTGCTAATTCTATAATAGTTTAGAGTTTCTTACTTGTCAACTTGTGACGGGGAAATTAATAAGGAAAATTTGACATTTTTCGGTAATTTAGCTATTGACATCGGCCATATTAGATGGTATAATGAAAATAAGCTTATTTATTATTAAAAAATATGAAAAAAACCTTCTTAAAGTTAGGAGTTATCGTCTTAGCGATTGTTAGTTTAGCGGCCGGAGTTAGCGCTTTAGCGGCCGGAGTTAGCGCTTTAACGGTTACAAAAAACGATTCTGCGGTGACTTCTGTAAAAAGCACCGTTTCTACTTCGGTTGTTAATCAAACCGCTCAAACACCTAATAAGGCAGCTCAGATTAACCAATTGCCTCTTGCTCAGCCTGTTCTGGCTAGTAACGTTGCTGAGGGCACGTTTGGCGCTAATACTGGCGGCGGTAATTATGTTTTTCCAGGTGGCGTCGCTGCCTATAATTTTGATGCCAAAGGAGGCATGACACTGGGAACAGATGGTTTGCCAACCGAAATTGCTTTTACCTATGCTGACAGTGCTCCTATTATTAGAGTCGAGGCCGGTACATTTAAATTTCTTAGAGGTGGCCAGTATATATTTGATAACAACATTATAACTACTGGTTCGGTTAGCGCTAATGGTAGCGTCGCTGCCTATAATTTTGATGCCAAAGGAGGCATGACACTGGGAACAGATGGTTTGCCAACCGAAATTGCTTTTACCTATGCTGACAGTGCTCCTACTATTAGAGTCGAAGCCGGTGCGTTTAAGTTTATCAGAGGCGGTCAATATATATTTGATAATAATGTTAGAACTGTCGGTTCAATCAAGGCTAATGATTATATCGCCGGCAACGGCAGCCAAGGCATTACCCGAAAGGTTTCTGTTAAAGGAAGCAATAATCAAAATTGCAGTCTTACTTTTACTGATGGTTTATTGACAGCTACTACCTGTCCAGCAAATTAAAAATATTTTTAAATAAAAAAGACCCGATTTAAAAAATCGGGTCTTTTTGTTTTTAGCGACCGAATGGAAAATTTAGGCGGATGTGCAATCTGATTATTTAGCTATTTTTTGTTGATAATATGAGCTTTTCTAATTGTTTTTAATTTATGTTTATGGTAATATATTAATGAATATATATTTTTGATAATGAAATTTTGAGCGTGAAAATAAAATAAATATGTTTCAACATAACTTCCTTACTTATGGCGGAAAAATAATTATCTTATTGATTTTAGAGATAGTTTATTTTCCTCTGTGGTGGTATAGCGTCGGCTTCGGACGTTTAGTTAAAGATGTCTGGAATTTTTGGCGCGATCAAGAGAAGGTATTGGGTTTTTCTGTTTGGGCAAAAAATATTTTTGTCCCCATGTACGGGCAATCGGATTGGGCCGGGCGTTTGATAAGCTTTTTGGTGCGTCTGGTGCAAGTAATTTTTCGCGGCTTCGCCCTTTTTATCTGGTTGATTATTTGTTTAGGAATTATTATTTTTTGGCTGGCTCTTCCTCCTTTATTAATTTTTGCTTTTATTTTTCAAGTGTTGAAATAATTAATTGATATGGTGATTAAAAAAACAAATCCCGAAGAACTTGTTTTTAGCCCCGACTCAAGTAGCGCCCGCCCCGGTACTTGGTTTTTAGGGAGATTTTTATATTGGGATAAAGTTTTAAAAAAGTCAGTGATTGCCCTTGAGCGCACTAAGGAAAATACGGATAGAATTTGTGAATTTTTGACTTGGCTTATTATTTTTGCCGGCTGGCTCGCCTTCGGTTTTTGGGTTTTTTATAATCGAGAAATGTTGTCGGATCGCCCTTTGCGTCTTTTAGTATTCTGGAACAAGAGTAATCCGCTCATTTTAGTTTTCGTACTTTCTTTATGGTTCGATTTGTTTTTGTTTTATAAGAAGAGTGAAGCGCGAGCGGCGCTTAAAAAGATTGATTATCGACATTTTTTCTCTGAAAAAGCTAGAAAAAGTGAAAAACCAAAAAAATATAATGTTTCTAAGGCTTATAATACGATAGCGAGTAAAGCGCTTGAAGATGCTTATCTCTTGGCCAATAAATTACGTCAAACCGAGGTGACGGTTATTCATCTTTTTCGTGTATTGCTTAAAGTTAAAGAGATTCAAACCCTCTTTATTCGTCTCAATGTCGATGCTAAAAGATTAGTTGAGCTTGTTGATCGTCGTTTGGTTAAGCCACAAGACGAGGGTTTTTCAGGTAGAAGCGACTTAGCTCCAGATTTGGAGGAAGTTTTAATATTAGCTTTTGTCGAAGCTTATAATTTAAATCAAGATAGCGTCGATGTTTTAAATTTAGTTTCTTTTTGCTATCAGAAAGATCCGCGTTTAGCAGAGATTCTGTATGATTTAGAAATTGATAGCCATAAAATTACTAATACGGTTGAGTGGTTTCGAGTTAACCGCCGCATGTTAGCAAGTTATAAATCGTATCGTCAATTAGCACTTCTGAAGCCTGGTACGGGCATGAACCGCGCCTATACCGCGATTGCCACACCAACGCTTGATCATTTTTCTCATGACGTTACTATTCAATCAAAATATGGCGCTAATGATATTTGCGTTGGTCGGGAGAAAGAAATTGATTCTGTTTTTGAGGCGTTTATCGGTGGCCACAGCGGCGTTCTTTTGGTTGGCCCCAGTGGCGTTGGTAAAAGTACAATTATTACCGGACTAGCGCAGTTAATGGTTGAAGAGCGGGTCCCTGCCTTTTTGAAGGATAAGCGCTTAGTTGAGCTTGATGTCTCGCGCTTAGTGAGCGGCGCTGACGCCTCTCAGGCAGAAGAACGTTTATTGACAGCGATTAGCGAAATTAATCATTCCGGCAATATTATTTTATATATTGATAATATTGAAAATTTAATTGGTATCAGCGCTGGCAGTCAGGAAAGTTTAGATTTATCAGAAGTTCTCGCCGAAGCGTTGAGTCGCAAGCATTTACTTTGTTTAGCTTCGGCCACTACGGAAAACTATTCTAAATACATAGAAAACAAATCGCTCGGTACAGTTTTGACAACTATTGGCATAAAAGAACCAGAATTTGATGAAGCGATTCAGATTCTTGAAAGCAAAGTCGGCTTTCTAGAATCTAAGTATGACGTTTATATTGTTTATAGCGCCTTAGAACAAGCCGTAAAGATGTCGGAGCGCTATTTGCATGATAAATTTTTACCGCTCAAAGCGATTAATTTACTCGAGAAAGCAGCGCTCATCGCGGCGAAAAATTTTCAAAATGATCCGACAAAATATTTTTGCGGTGGCGAAGAAGTGGCGGCGGCTATCGGCGAAATGACAGGAATTCCCGCCAATAAAGTCACAGTTGATGAGAGCCAAAAATTATTGAATTTAGAAACAGAAATTCATAAGCGTTTAATTGATCAAGAGGAGGCGGTCAAAGCGGTTGCCTCTAGTTTGCGCCGCTCGCGCGCCCAACTTAAAGAAGGGAAACGCCCTATCGCCAGCTTCCTTTTTCTTGGCCCGACCGGTGTTGGTAAAACAGAGCTTGCTAAGGCGGTCAGCCAGGTTTATTTTGGGGATGAAGATTATTTGGTTCGAGTTGATATGAGTGAATATCAATATCCAGATAGCGTCCGTAAGATGATTGGCGACGTTGACGGCGCTTTAGGATATTTGACTGAGGCGGTCCGCAAAAAACCATTTTCTTTAATTCTTTTGGATGAAGTTGAAAAAGCACATCCCGATATTTTAAATCTATTTCTGCAACTATTAGACGATGGCCGTTTAACTGACGGGCAAGGAAGAACTATTAGTTTTTCAGAGTCCATTGTTATCGCGACTTCTAATATCGGCGCTCTATATATTCAGGAACAGATTCGCGCTAAAACGAATATTAATATCATTAAACAAGAATTGATTGATAATCAATTGAATAAGCACATGCGCCCTGAGCTTATTAATCGTTTCGACGGGATTATTGTCTTTAAGCCGCTAAGCGAGGCTGATGTGTTGGCGATTACGACGTTAATGCTTAAGAAGATTAAGAAAAATCTTGGCGACAAGGGAATAAATCTTAAAGCCGATAAGGACGGTGTGGCGATACTCGCGCATGAAGGCTATGATCCGAAATTTGGCGCTCGTCCGCTTAGGCGCTTGCTTCAAGACAAAATTGAAGATAGTATTGCTAATAAAATATTAGGCGGCGAACTTAAACGACGAGATACGGTCATTATTAATTCACAAGCAGAAATTGAAGTAGAAAAAGCGGCTGAATTATAATGGTGTAATAATAAATATGTTTTATTTTCTTATTTTTTTAGCTAGTTTAATTTTGGCGGCGATACTTACTTTTTTAGTAAAAGGGGCCGCTTCAAAATTTGGTATTGTTGATCTTCCCGATACGACTAGTACTGTGAGTCGAAAAATACATACTACCGCGACTCCGCTTTTAGGCGGCGTCGCTATTTTTATTGCTTATTTTATTTTATTATTTGCCTTTGCTCCTCGTTTTTTGTCCGGCAATTTACATTGGACGCATTTAATTGCTTTTTTCCTCGGCGCTTTAATTATTGTTATCGGCGGTGTCCTTGATGATAAATATAATTTGCGGCCCAGCCGGCAAATTATTTTTCCGTTACTAGCCGTCTTAGTTTTAATTTTAGGTGGTGTCGAAATTGAAAAAATTACTAATCCTTTCGGAGGTTATTTTTATTTAAAATCATTAGTAGTTGTTGGCCCGATGCTAATCGCCGCTTGGCTTTTAGGTATGATGTATACGACCAAACTTCTTGATGGCGTTGATGGTTTGGTTTCGGGAATTGCCGCGATTGGCGGCCTGGTGATTTTTTTGTTTACTCTAACGACTCGTTACTATCAGCCGGATATCGCTTTCGCCGCTATTATTCTAACTGGCGCGGTTACGGGTTTTTTAATTTTTAATTGGCATCCAGCCAAAATATTTTTAGGCGAAGGTGGTTCGCTTCTTTTGGGTTATATTTTGGGAGTACTGGCAATTATTTCCGGCGGAAAAATTGCGATTGCGCTTCTTATTATGGGTATACCAATTTTAGATGTTATCTGGACGATTCTGCGTCGCCTTTTTCAAGGAAAAAATCCTTTTCGTTTTGCCGATAAGAAACATCTTCACCATCGCCTTTTAGCCTTGGGGCTTGGCCAAAAGAGAACGGTTTTAATTTTTTATAGTCTTTCTTTAATTTTTGGTTTGAGCGGCTTATTTTTACAAAGTCGAGGAAAATTTTTCGCTTTGATGGCGCTTCTAGTTGTAATGTTTATTATGGTTATCGGTTTTTGGCTTTTAGATCGTCGGAATAAAAAACCGTCTTTGCTTCTTCATGTCTGTTGCGCGCCTTGCAGTGCATATATTAGCCGCGAGCGCCTACTCCCTAAGTATGATCTTACTTGGTATTTTTATAATCCTAATTTAAACTCGCTGGCCGAATATAATCTTCGGCTTGAGGCGGTTAAATTAGTTGCTCATAAATTTGATATTCCTTTGTTTATTGAGCCGTATGAACATGCGGCCTGGCTCGAGACGGTTAAAGGCCAGGAAAGCGCGCCGGAACGCGGTGCCCGTTGTCAGATTTGCTATCGCGGCCGATTAGTCAAAACGATTGGTTTAGCCCGTTCAAAGAAGTTCGATTACTTTAGTACTAGTTTGCTCGTCAGTCCTTATAAAGATACGGAAGCAATTAAAAAAATCGGTCATGAGCTTGCTGGAGCTAATAATTTAAAATTTTTGGACGACGATTTTCAAAAAGATAATGGCTACCGTGAGTCGCAGAATTTGGCCAAAGAACTAGGCATTTATCAACAGAAGTTTTGCGGATGCGAATTTTCATTAAAAAAATCCTATGAGGAGACCTAAAAGACAAGAGTTAATGATTTATGGGATTTTATTTTTGTTTGTTTGTTTTTTTATTGTAGCACCGGCTAAAGCTGAAGAATCACTTGATTCCGATAACGATGGCTATAGTGATGTTCAAGAAATTAATAATGGCTACTCTCCTTTTAATTCAGAGAAGATAAAGCTGGAAAAAAGTGATGCCGACAATGACGGTTTAAGCGATTATTTTGAATTGAAATTTAAAACCGACCCCCTAAATCCCGATTCTGATAACGACGGCCGCCAAGATGGTCTTGAAGTCAATTGGGCCTACGATCCGCTATCAAGTTCAACTAAAAAGTTAGAGCAAAAAATAGAAATCGATTTAAAAACTCAGAAATTAAAATATTACGTCGCTAGTAATCTTTGGAAAGAATTTCCCGTGTCTACAGGGAAGCTAGCGATGCCAACGCCCAAGGGGAAGTTTAAAATAGTTAATAAAGTTCCTAAGGCGTGGTCCAGTACTTATAAATTGTGGATGCCCTATTGGCTTGGTTTAGGTAGCGGCCGATTTGGCATACATGAATTACCAATTTGGCCAGGTGGCTATCGTGAAGGAGCCGATCATCTCGGGAAACCGGTTTCTCACGGATGTATTCGTTTAGGGATTGGCCCAGCACAATATATTTATGATCGTGTAACGACCGGTTTCGAAGTGACAATCAAATAATTAAGTTTTTTAGTGGTAGCAGTTTTACGTTGTTTTCCCTCCTTTAAGATGATATAATTTATTTAAGCCATATTAGTGCTCATATTTTTTATTTATGTCAAAAAAAATATTTAAATTATCCCTAGTTTTAGCGGTTTTAACTATTTTAGTAAGCGGATGTACGTTGCCTTGGAAAAAGAAAGTGGTTGAAGATACTCCTGGTGATGTTAAGGTTGGTGAAACTATAAACGAAGAGACCGCCACTAGCACAAAACAGATTAAAAAATTTGAAAACTACGATGAGCTTAAAGCTTTCTTAGAAGAAAATAATAGCTCGGACAGCCAAGACGGTGTTATGATGCGCGGTTTTAGCGAAAGTTTTTCAACTAAAGCGCTCGCACCAACTATGGCACCAATGACTAATTCGTTAGCGCTTGAGAGCGGTTCGACGGCTAGTGCTCGCACCGGGAGTTTGGACGCATCGGTAGTGAATGATTATTCAACGACCAATAACCAAGTTGCCGGTGTTGATGAAGCTGACATTATTAAAACCGATGGTAACTATATTTATGCGCTCGTGCGTAATGAATTAAAAATCATAAAAGTGAATCCGGCCGCGGAGTCAACGGTTTTAAGTACGATTACCTTCAAGTCGCGTCCGCAAGATATTTTTATAAGCGGTTCGAATTTGGCTGTTTTTGGTGCCGATCAACAAATTTATGCCATGGAAATGTATCAAAGCTTCCGTCGCCAAAATCCCTATACTTTTTTTAAGGTTTTTGATCTAACTAATCCATCTGATCCGAAATTGGTGCGCGATTTAAATTTTGAAGGCTCTTATACCGACGCTCGCTTAATTGGCGATTATGCCTATTTATTTACTAATAGCTCGGCTAATTATATTGAAAGTGAACCGCTTTTGCCTCGAGTTTTGGATAAAGGCGTTGTTTTATCTAATGCTTGCGATCAATTTGAGAAATGTTTTGCGCCTGATGTTTATTATTTTGATATTCCTTACGACTCTTATAATTTTGCCAATGTCACCGCGATTAATATTAAAGATAATAATGAAGCCATTAATGGTCAAGCGTATTTAATGAATTATGGCCAGAATCTTTATGTCTCCCCGGCTAATATTTATATTACCTATACGGAGTATCTTAATGAGTATGATTTAGAACAAACCGTGAAAAGGGAATTAACTTTTTCGAAATTGAGCGCTGATGATCAGGATAAAATTGCCAAGATTGAAGCCTCGGCTAATTTTATTTTAAGCAAGAACGAGAAGAAAATGAAAGTAGCGATGATTATTGATCGTTATTTAAATAGTTTGAGCGAAGAAGCGCAAAAGAAATTACAGGATAGCATTAATGATAGTTTAAAGCAGAAATTAATTGAGCAAGCTAAGAACATGGAGAAAACCGTTATCCATAAAATTGCGATTAATGGTAAAAGTGTAGAGTATAAAGGAATGGGCGAGGTGAGCGGCCAAGTTTTGAATCAGTTCTCTATGGATGAAAACGGTGATTATTTTCGAATCGCCACTACCCGCAACCCCATGTGGTCACGCTTAACCGATAAACCTGAAGATTCTTATAGCAATGTTTATGTGCTTAATAATGAATTAAAAGTGGTTGGCAGTTTGGAAAATTTAGCGACTACGGAGCGTATTTATGCGGCGCGTTTCATGGGGGACCGTCTTTATTTAGTAACATTTAAAAAAACTGATCCGCTTTACGCAATCGGCTTAAGCGATCCGACTAAGCCGAGCGTACTGGGCGCGATTAAGTTGCCCGGATTTTCCAATTATCTCCATCCGGCCGATAAAAATGGTAATAAAATAATCGGTTTTGGACGTGATGCCGAGGAAGAGGCTAATGGGAGCGTAAAAATAAAAGGTTTAAAAGTCGCTCTTTTTGATTTTACAGATTTAAATAAACCCAAAGAGCTGGATTCTTATTTGATTGGTGACTCAGGAAGTGATTCGATTGCCTTGCAGGACCACAAAGCCTTCCTCTACTCGGAAGCAAAAAATTTATTGGTATTGCCGGCAGTTTTGCGGGAAAATGGTCGGATTTCTTTCGCTGGTTCATTAATTTTCGATACGGCTAACAATAAATTTACCTTTAAAGGTAGAATTGATCATTCGGAAGGCGGAAATTTTTCCGAGTCTGATTATTGGCGCGGATATGATTATTATAATAATACAGTTAAGCGCAGTTTATATATTAATGATAATCTTTTTACTTTTTCTAATAAATTTTTGAAGATTAATAGCTTGAGTGATCTTAGCTCGGTAAAGAGCCTAACTTTGACAAGTGGCGGCAGTGATTATATTATTACTCCGACCCCGCTTTCGGGCGGAGCGAGCGTTTCGGGAAGTGAAACCCCCGCCTCTTCTTCGGTTCCTCTCTCAGGCTCAAGCACGCCGCCAGAGCTGTTAGTACCGCCCTTACCTGAAGATGGCAGTTCAACGCCGGGCATCAGCAGTTCAACTAACCCCTAATTTAGTTTTATGATGAAAAACAACTATTTGTATTTAATTTTAATTCCATTTTTGCTTTGGGTTTTGGATGAAATTTTTGTCTTTAGGCCGGATTTTTTCTTTGTCGCTCTAGGTTTAGGATTATTAATAATTACTTTTGGCGTCCGCCTTCTTATAAAGAAACAAAGCCTTAAATTTTGGCCCGTTTTTGTTTTGCCGCCGAGCTTATTTTATTTAAGTTTTTCTTTCTATAGCGCCATGATTGTTAATCAACTCTGGATTCAGCTTATTTTTCTTCTGAATGCTTGGTTTATTTTTTTCTATCTGCAAAATATTTATTATTATTTTTCTTTTGGCGCCCCGGAGCGTGCGGTGAAGTTACGTCGTTTATTAACGAGCGGTGCTTTTCTTTCGACTTTTGCGATTGCCTCTTCTTTGTATGCTTTGCCAATTTTTTTAAGTTGGTCATTTTTTATTCTCCTTTTAATTTTTATTTTAATTAGCTTGGGACTTTTTGGTCAATTTTTGATATTAGAAAAAAATATTAGTACGGAGCAAAAGATTTTTTGGGGAATTAAGGTTTTAGTTCTGGCCGAGTTTGCTGGCGTTTTTTTTCTTTTACCGCTTAATTATAATATTCTCGGGTTGCTCTTGGCGATTATTTTTTATCTCTTAATTTTATTTGACGACTGGCGTGCCAGTAGTCGGCTTAACTATAAAAATTTAAAGTGGCCGCTAATTATTAGTACTTTAGTTGTTGTTCTTATTCTTTTATCGGCGCGCTGGCTTTAAAAAATAAATTATTTTTATGCTTAATAAAATCAAAAACAATATTTTCCTGGTAATTTTTTTAACAGTTATTTGTGGCTTGGTTGCCGGCGCTTGCGGTGAAATTATAACCCGGGTTTATTTTTTAAACGATTTTTCTTTCCCCTATTCTAACCAAGAATTAAATTTAACGGACTTGAACAACAATCGTTCTAATTTAATTATTCGCGATGCCAAGACAGTGGTCGTTAATCAGGATTTGAAAGTGACAGAAACAATTAACTCTCTAACGCCATCGCTTGTCAGTGTTTTTAAAGAAATTAGTTCGAAGCCGGCTGGCGATTTAATAAAGCCGGAATATTATCCTTTGGATAATCCGTTATTTCTCGGCTTAATTATTACGAGCGACGGTTGGGTGATGTCATCATTACCCGCTGAAATAAAAGAAGACTTCGCCGCTAAGGGTTATGTGGCTATTACGGCCGATCGGAAAATTTATAAGATTGATAAAATTACTATTTTGAAAAATTCACCCGGCGATGTTATTTTTTTCCATTTAAGCGCGGCGACTAATTTGCCGGTTAGAAAAATTGCGACGCGCGCTGAATTATCTTTAGGTCAGTCACTGATAGTGATTGATAATCATAATAATGTTTGGCCGACCACCCTATCGTCATTTAAAAAAACACCAGAGATTTTAAATAGCGACGCGACGAACGCTCGCTTAGCGCTCGCAAATAACTCGGATGCGATTCAAAAAAATTCTTTTGTTTTTAATTTGGCCGGTGATTTGACGGCACTCATTGGAACCGACAAAGAAATAATTCCAGCTTTTTCCTATGGTAATTATTGGCAGAGCTTTAGTCGACAAGCCCTAGTGGCCCACCCTTTCTTGGGAGTTAATTATTTAGATTTAGCTCATACTCGTATCCCCGAAGTTAATCTTTATAAGGGGGCTCTAGTTTATCCTGATACTAACAAGGTCGCAGTTGTTAAAAATAGCCCGGCGGCCGCTGCCGGTTTTCTGGCTGGTGATATAATTAGCTGGATAGATAATCAAGAAATTAATACCACTAATGATTTAGCGGATATAATCGCGAGCTATAAGGCGGGTGATAAAATTACGATTACTTATATACGTGACGCTCAAGAAAAAGAGGTTAGTCTTAAATTAGGCGAGTTAAAATAATTTTTTCTTTTAAGATATGAAAATTGCCACTATTCAAAAAGTTAAAAATTTAAAGAATAAGGTGGTCTTTTTAAGGGTCGATTTTAATGTGGCACTCCAAAAAGGCAAGATCAAAGAAGATTACAAAATTAAATCGGAACTCGAAACAATTAATTTTCTTTTAGGAAAAGGAGTAAAACTTATAATTGCCACTCATTTAGGCGAACCAAAAGGTAAGCCCGAAAAAGCTTATTCGGTTAGGCCAGTGGCGGCACACTTACAAAAACTTTTAAAAAAACCAGTTAAATTTAGTGCCGAAACTATAGGCCCCAAAGTCGCTAAGGCAGTTTCTAACTTAAAAGCCGGTGAAATTATAATGCTTGAAAATCTGCGTTTTAACGCCGGTGAGCTAACTAACGATAATAATTTTGCTAAGGAGTTGGCGTGCTTGGCTGATATTTATATTAATGATGCTTTCGCGGTTTGTCATCGTGACCAAGCATCGGTCTCCGCGATTAAAAAATATTTGCCCGCTTACGCTGGTTTATTGCTTACCCAAGAAGTTATGGCTTTAAATAAAATCATTAAACCTAAAAAACCTTTAGTCGTAATTATGGGTGGCGCAAAAATTGCGACCAAAGCGCCCCTCATTTCTAAATTATATCCCTCGGCTAGCCACGTTCTTTTAGGGGGAGCCCTAGTGAATAATTTTTTTAAGTATCAGAAAAAAGAAATTGGCCGTTCATTGTTTGATGCCGATAGTTTAGTGTGCGTTGATAAATTATGTAGAGTTAAAAAGAATGCGACTAAAATAATTTTGCCAATTGACGTGATTGTTAAAACTAAATCGGGCTTAGCTCAACTTCGCCGGCCGGAAGAAGTAAAAAAAGATGAAATAATTTTAGATATCGGTCCGGAAACAATTTCACTTTTTGCTCAATATATAAAAAAAGCGCAAACTTTAGTCTGGAATGGCCCGATGGGGAAATTTGAAGAAGCGGGCTTTAAGCAGGGAACTCTTTCAGTAGCGCGTCTAATTGCTTCACGTTCCTCGGGCAAAGCCTATGGTCTAGTGGGCGGCGGAGAGACGATTGAGGCTCTGAAATTAACGAAGATGGCTGAATATGTCGATTGGGTTTCAACGGCTGGTGGAGCGATGCTCACTTATTTAGGGGGCGGCAAAATGCCTGGGCTCGCTAAAATAGTTAGTAAATAATTATTAAAGATATGTCAAAGATAAAAAATATTTTGGCTCGTGAAATTTTAGATTCACGAGGTAACCCGACAATTGAAGTTAAGGTTGTTCTCGCTAATGGCTTAAGCGCTAAGGCGAGTGTGCCGAGTGGCGCTTCAACTGGGAGCTATGAAGCAATCGAGTTACGCGATGGCGATAAAAAACGCTATGGCGGTTTAGGCGTTTTGCAAACGGTTAATAAAATTCGGGAAATTATTACTCCAAAATTAATTGGCTTTGATGTTTTAAAACAAAGTGAAATTGATAAATTATTAATCGCGCTCGATGGTACACCGAATAAAAAAAATTTGGGGGCGAATGGCATTCTGGCCGTTTCTTTAGCTTGCGCCCGCGTGGCCGCTTTAAGTCAAAAACAGGAATTATTTTCTTATTTGCAAGAGACCTTCGCTTTTACTAGTAGCCCCAAAATACCAACGCCGCTTTTTAATGTTTTTAATGGCGGTAAACACGCCGATACCAATTTAGATTTTCAGGAATTTTTGATCATTCCTCGTCCGATGGCGGCCGCTAAAATGGTGCAAATGGGCGCGGAAGTTTTTCATGAATTGGGAAAAGTTTTGAAAGAATCAGACTATGATACTGATATCGGAGCGGAAGGCGGTTATGCGCCAGACATAGATTCTAGTATTGAAGCAATTGAACTGATACTCGCGGCCACAATTCGAGCCGGTTATAAACCGGGCGAAGATCTTAAACTCGGGGTTGATGTCGGTTCTTCGGTTTTGTATGATATGACTACTAAGAAATATCTTTTTTCGCTGGATAATATTTATTTTAATTCGAATAGTTTAATTGGTTTATATAATGAGTGGCTAAAAAAATACCCCTTTCTCTATATTGAGGACGGTTTGGCTGAAGACGATTGGGAAGGTTGGCGTGAGCTAACGGCGGAATTAGGAGATAAAGTTCTAATTGTCGGTGATGATTTATTTACAACTAATGTTAACCGTTTACGCCAAGGCTTAAAAGAAAAAGCGGGTAATGCTATCATTATTAAGCCTAATCAGATCGGGACATTGACGGAAACGGTAGATTGTATAAGATTAGCCCAGAAGCATAACTATAAAGTAATTGTATCGCATCGTAGCGGTGAAACAGTCGATGATTTTATCGTTGATTTAGCAGTCGCGAGCGGAGCAGACTACCTTAAAGCCGGCTCCTTATCAAGAGGGGAGAGACTGGCAAAATATAATCGTTTGCTTGAAATCGCCGACCTCTTAAATTAAAATGACTAATATTATTTCGCCTGATAATTCAGACGTTCCTCTGACTACGGCCGGGCCGGTAGTTTTTTTGTTGTTAGATGGTTGGGGTGTCGCGCCGCTTAGTGAGGCGAATGCCATGACAAGCGCAAAAACGCCCTGTTTGGATAGTCTGATTAAAGAATATCCGGTTGCCCTGCTTCTCGCGCAACATAAAACAATTAACGCTCGTTATCTTAGTTTGGGCGCAGGACAAGATTTAGTTGATGAAAATCTTATGCCCACGGCTACTCTTAGTAAAATACTGGCAAGCCATAATTTAAAACAAATTAAAATTACTGAAACAGAGCGCTTGGCGGCCCTAACCCATTTTTTCAATGGCCATGAAGAAACCCGTGCGTTCGGTGAAGATTGGAAAATAGTTTCTTCAGAGGCCGGCAATCATAGTATAAAACCGGTTCTTGCTCTAAATAGAATCGGTCGAGAATTGATAAAAGCGATAGAATCGGAAAAATATAATTTTTTAGTGGCAGCTGTTCCTACACTTGATTTAGTGGCCGCGAGCGGCGATTTTAAAGCTGTAAAGAAAGTAGTGGAAATGCTTGACAGCCATTTGCGAAAAATTGTTAATTTAGTTTTAAGCAAAAAAGGAGTTTTGGTAATTAGTTCGGCTTGCGGTAATGCTGAATATTTGAAAAGTATGGCGACGGAGTTAGTTGATAAAAATATAACGGATAATCCGGTGCCGCTTATTATTGTCGGCGAAGAGTATAAAGGGAAGACTATCGGCCTACGAGAGCCTTTAAACAATGATTTAAGTCTTTTAGCTCCAGCGGGCAATCTTAGTGATGTCGCGCCGACGATTTTAAGTATCATGAGCCTAGCTAAGCCAGAAGAAATGACTGGAGTTTCTTTGTTTGACAAGTAACGTAAATTGAGGTAAATTAAACAGTTAAAAATATTTAAAAATAATCATAATTTAAAACCTGTATCATGGAAGAGAGCCAGCAAGATTTCGGATTCTCCGGAGATGGAGAAATCTTGAAAACGATCGGAGTAATCGTGGCGCAAGTAACTCCGGCGCCCATTGATAGTCAAAGAGCTGAAGAAGAGCGTCGGCTCGAAAAAAAATTCGGGCATAACGCTTTTGGAGCCAGGATACCAGCAAAATATTTTGACGCGTATCCTGACGACACACAGGCTAAACCCGTTTTTATAACGGATTAATCGAATAACTAAAAAAGGCTTTCCACTTCGGGAAGCCCTTTTCATTTTATGGATTTTATTTAATTTTTAAAAAATAAAAAAACTAACTAAACTAGTTAGGATACCGACAAAAGCACCGACGATAACCTGAAACGGGGTATGGCCGATTCTCTCCAACTGTTTCGGATAAGAGCGGTCTAAGAATTCATCCTCTTTTAAATCTTTTACTAGTACGTTAAGGGTTTTACCGTGCTGGCCGAGATAATTACGCAAACCAATCGCATCAGTAATCACGATTGTAGCAAAAACAAAAGCGACGGCGAAAATAGGAGAACTGATACCCAGCCTTAAGCCTAAAATAGTAACTAGAGAAACCGTTACGGCCGTGTGCCCGCTCGGCATATCGGAGTAAGCGAAAACATCATGCCAGGTAATTTTATGGTGGAAGGAGCGTAAGAAAACTTTAGCTCCTTGGGCGATAATGAAGGCGACGATTGGCGTTAAGATGTAAATATACATATTATTAAATATCTAAATTTTGTACTTTTTTAGCATGGGTCTGAATGAAGTTCTTGCGCGGTGCGACGTTATCACCCATTAACATATCAAATATTTGATCGGCCTTAGCGGCGTCTTCAATCGTTACCTGTTTAACGATGCGGCTCGCTGGATCCATGGTCGTTTCCCAAAGCTGTCCAGGGTTCATTTCTCCTAAACCTTTATAACGCTGAATGGTAATTTTATTCGGTTTCTTTTTTTCATCCGCTTCGCCTTTTTTACCCTTTTTACTAGTTTCTTCGGTTTCTTCTATTACTTCGATATTTTCGCCCTCATCATTTTCTTCGCCGACTTCAACCGCTTCTTCAACGCCGCCCCCAAGTTCAAGAATAATTTTTTCTTTTTCCTCGTCGCTATAAGCGTAGCGCACGGCGGCGCCTTTCTTCAATTGATAGAGCGGCGGTTGCGCAATATACATATAGCCTCCAGTGACCAGCGGGGTAAAATGGCGGAAGAAGAGAGTCAAAAGAAGAGTTCTGATATGAGCGCCATCGACGTCGGCATCCGTCATGATAATAATTCGGTGGTATCTTAATTTTTCAATATCAAATTGATCGTCGATATTGGTGCCGAGCGCTATAACTAAATTTTTAATTTCATTATTAGCGAGCATTTTATCAAGGCGCGCTCGCTCTACGTTTAAAATCTTACCGCGCAAAGGTAGAATCGCTTGGAATTTACGGTTACGCCCTTGTTTAGCGCTACCGCCAGCCGAGTCTCCCTCAACAATATATAACTCGCATTCTTCCGGATGTCGGCTAGAGCAGTCGGCGAGCTTACCTGGCAAAGTCATCCCCTCTAAGGCGCCTTTACGTAAAATAGTAGCGCGGGCAGTCCGAGCCGCCATACGCGCTTGAGCCGATAGAACGCATTTGCCTATTATCGCCTCCGCTTCTTTCGGGTGCTCTTCTAAGAAGGTATTAAAGCTTTCGCCAAATATTGTTTCGACATAACCTTTCATTTCGGCGTTTCCGAGTTTGCCTTTAGTTTGACCCTCAAATTGCGGGTCAGGGAGTTTAACACTGATAATAGCGGTTAAACCTTCGCGGACGTCATCACCCGTTAAATTTTCGTCTTTTTCTTTTAATAAATTTTTTGAACGGGCGTAATTGTTTAAAGTTCTGGTCAGAGCGGAACGGAAACCAGCAACATGTGTTCCGCCTTCTGGGTTATGAATGTTATTGGCAAAAACTAAAAGGGTTTCATTGTATTCGTCATTATATTGGAGCGCTAATTCAATTTTGCAATTATTGGTATCTTTGTCGACATAGAAAATAGTATCATTCTTAACGGTTTTATTACGGTGCAGAGATTTGATGTATGATTTGATGCCGCCCTCGAAATGGAATTTATATTTTTTTGCGCGATGGCCGACTCGTTTGTCAAAAACACTAATCGTAATACCCTTGGTTAAGTAAGATTGCTGCCTTAAACGGTCTAAAATTTTTCCCCAACTGAATTCCAGCTCGGTAAAAATTGTTTTATCAGGTTTGAAAGTAATTGTCGTTCCTGTATCCTTGCAAGTGCCAACTGGTTTAGCGGCTTTAAGCGGTTTACCAATTTTATATTCTTGTTCCCAAATTTTACCTTCAACGTGAACTTCGGCTTTCAAGTATTCGCTTAACGCGTTAACAACCGAAACGCCGACGCCGTGCAAGCCACCGGAAACTTTGTAGCCACCGTCACCAAATTTACCACCAGCGTGTAATTTAGTTAAAACTGTTTCGAGTGCTGAGACGCCAGTAACCTTGTGTTTTCCTACCGGAATACCGCGGCCGTTATCTTTAACCGAAACCATGCCATCAGAAAGAAGGGAAACTGAAATTTCCGTGGCGTATCCGGCCATGGCTTCGTCGATTGAATTATCAACGACTTCCCAGATTAAATGATGAAGGCCGGCGCCAGAGGTTGAACCGATGTACATGCCTGGTCTTTTGCGAACCGGATCAAGTCCTTCTAGAACGGTAATTTGGTCCGCTCCATAAGCATTTGGATTTTTTGGGTCTTTTGACATATTATAAACAGAATTAAAAACAAAAAATTCCCGTTATTTGGGGTATTTTTGGGTTGTTTTTACTACTAAATTAGTAGCCTGAATTAATTAATTATCTACTATTATTTTAGCAAAAAAAGAGCAGGAGAGCAAGTGCTAAAAATCGTAGGAAAGACCCTATTTTAAAGGTTATTATAGAGTATTTATATTTGACTTAATTAGGATAATATAGTAAGTTAATTTGAAGCTCAATAAGGGTTTTATCTCAACTGTGCGAGAAGTGCGCAGAATAGTATATTAACAATCAAAATTCAATGGCTATGGCAAAATTAGCTGTGAACGGTGGGTCGGTAATTACGGCTCCCCAATGGCGCGACTTTTGGGAAAAGGTCGAGCTGAATAAAATCAACTCCAAAAATTTTCAGGATTTTTTGGATAACCCTAATCGTCTGAGCGACTCAGAATTACCAGGACTGATCAGTTTGTCTCGGGCAAAAAAAATTCTGGGAAGGAATAAAATTTTTACCGTCGTGAGCTACAATAAACTCTGGCGCGAGAGTTTTTCCGATTTTCCAATTCGCTATACCGAAGAAGATTTAGCAGAGGCTAAGCAACAAAACGAAAGAGGGGAAGATTGGCGTTTAGTGTTTTATGGCGGCCGCTCGATTATCCAGGTGAGACGCAATTCTGGGCTTGACCCATTCTCCCAACCTTGTTTTTCCGCTACTGACGCTGATTGGTATTTTAGAACTACGGAGAGCGGCTGGGCTAATAACCCGCCGGCTAGAGGTTATTATCTGGTTAACTTTAGGGGGCAGTTTAAGAACTTGAATTACGAGCATCAAGAAAAGCACCTAAAAGACTTAGGGGCATTTAGAGATTCAAGCCCTTATGAAAGAACCAACCCTCATGTTTTTACCGAAGTAGTTTTTTCTATTTTCGCTCTGACTGGGGAAAGAATAGCTGAAAGTTGGCGGCATTGGAGTTCGACATTCACCTCTAATGGTGCTTTTGTTCATGTTGGCCTGCTTGATTTTAACGGTTACAGGGTGGACAGTGAATCTCCTAATACGCGAGCTGACTCCTTGAGAGTTTCCGTATGTGTAAAGCCTAGGTGAGTCATCTCTTGACAAAAATCTAATTATAGTGTATAGTTTAATTATCGTTCATTCATGACCGGCGTCACTCTGACGCCCGGCCGAGTCCAAACAAAAACGCACTCACATGCACAAACATTGTCGTATACGCGATCAGACTTCAGGAATCATAGATTCCTGTTTTTTTTATCCAAAAATAATGTTATCATATCGTTATATGTCAAAAATACTTGTCACCGGCGGCGCCGGTTTTATCGGCTCAACTTTAGTCGATAAATTAATAAGCGTTGGGCACGAAGTAGTCGTTATTGACGACTTGTCTTCGGGCAAAAAGGAGTATCTAAATACGCAGGCGCGGTTTTACGAGCTTGATATTTGTTCTTCTAAAATCGCTAAAGTTTTTAAAAAAGAAAAATTTGATTTTGTTTATCATCTGGCGGCGCAAATTGATGTACGCATCTCAGTTGAGAAACCGGAATATGATAATAAAATAAATGTACTGGGGGGCTTGAATGTTATTCAGAATTGCCGGCTTAATAAGGTGAAGAAATTTATTATGGCTTCAACTGGTGGTGCGATTTATGGCGACGCTGAAGAAATCCCGACGCCAGAAACAGCTCCGACTTATCCGGTATCTCCCTATGGTATTCATAAATTAACTTTGGAAAAATATTTGAATTACTATTATCAGGTTTATGGTTTGAATTATACGGTTTTACGTTTTGCTAATGTCTACGGGCCGCGCCAATTTAAGGGTGGAGAAGCTGGTGTCATCGCTATTTTTATTGATAACGCCGTGAAGAATTTAGAAAGTTTTCAGTATGGTGACGGACTCCAGACGCGGGATTTTGTTTACGTTGACGACGTCGTGCGCGGTTTATTCCTCGCTTTAAATATTGATTGCCGAGGAGAGATAAATATTGGCTCCGGTATTGAAACCAATTTACTCGATATCCGTGAAGGAATCGCTAAGGCGCTTGATGCTCCGGTTAAAATAAAAGAAATGCCAGCCAAACCAGGCGAGCAAAGAAGGAGCTGTCTGAGCTATGGCCGCGCGCAAGAAGTTTTAAATTGGGCGCCGCAAGTTAATTTAGAAGAAGGCATTAGGCGCACTATTAAGTGGGCACAAAATTTAAAAAATTAAATAAGCATATGAAAAAATTAATCATGGCTAATTGGAAAATGCAATTAACTCTTAAAGAAAGCCTGGAGTTAGCCAGACAGTTTGCCAAGAAAATTAAAGCGACCAAAAATGATGTAGTAATTTGTCCTGATTATGTCGCCTTACCGTTTATTGGTCCGATTTTAAAATCAACCCAGTTTATTTTAGGGGCGCAAGATAGCGCGGCTTTTAGCCGAGGCGCCTATACTGGTGAAGTTTCGCCTGTTAATTTGAAGACCTTGGGCGTTAAATATGTTATTTTAGGCCATAGTGAAAGGCGTGAACATCTACATGAAAATTCTTCGGTTATTAATAATAAAATTAAAGCGGCACTTGAGAGTAAATTAATCCCCGTTCTTTGCATCGGTGAAAAGTTAGTAGAAAGGGAAGCGGGACAAACCAAAGAGTACTTGCGAACAGAGTTGCGTAACGCCCTAAAAGGCGTTAAGATTAAGACCGCTAATGATCTAGTCGTAGCTTATGAACCGGTTTGGGCGATTAGTACCAATAAAAATGCTAAACCAATTATGTCCGCCGAAGCTAATGACATTCAAAAATTTATTAAAGATCAGGCCAGTAGGATTTTGCATAAATCAGTGCGCGTGATCTATGGAGGGAGCGCTGATGCAATGAATGCGCCAGACTTTCTCAGCCAAACAAATATTGACGGCTTGCTTATAGGTGGCGCCAGCTTAAAAATAACGGAATTTTCTAAGATAATAAAATAAACAGACTAAAAATATATGCCTACTATTTTTTCTATTATTTTAATTGGACTTTGTTTGATTATTATTGTGGTGATAATTTTAAAAAAATTTCCTGCTTTAGCGATTCTTGATATTAGTAATCTGCCGGGCGAAAAAGAGGCGAAGTTTAAAGATCAGATTATTAAGCAAAAAGTTGAAAGAGATTTGGCTCGTTTGGGAGGCAGAGCAGCTCGTCTTTGGCTAGCAATGGGCCGGAAGATTTCTTCATTTCTAAAATCATCCCAGGAACAATTAAAGAAAATCAAATTAAATTATAAGAGCGCCGCTAAGATTCCTTTTATTGAGAAGCAGAAAAGAATTAAAGATTTATTTGTGGCTTACGCCGATTTACTCAAAAAGGAAGATTTTAACGCGGCTGAAGAAAAATTAGTGGAAATTATTAGTTTGGATCAGAAAAATTTATCGGCTTTTTTTAAACTCGGTTCGCTTTATGATGAGCAGAAAAAATGGTCGGAAGCCCGACAAACTTATGAGTACGCTTTAAAATTAGCGCGCCAGCATAAAGATGATGAAACGATTATGGAGGAATTAACTCTCCAAGAAATTTATTTTTCTTTGTCCTGGGTTGAAAGAGAAGCGGGCGATTTAGACTCGGCTCTTGAAAGTGTTCGCGAGGCACTTGATTTAGAACCGAATAGTCCGCGTTATCTTGATTTAATTTTGGATTTAAGTATAATAAAAAAAGATAAAGAATTGGCGGCTGCCTCCCTTGAGAAGTTAGCGGCGGTTAATCCGGAAAATAATAAATTATCTGACTGGCAGGAAAAGATTGAAAATTTATAATAAGCCGCCGTTGTAGCTCAGCTGGTAGAGCATCTCCATGGTAAGGAGAAGGTCACCGGTTCAATCCCGGTCAACGGCTCAGAATAAAAAAAGACCGCCCTTATTGGGGCGGTTTTTGATTATCTCCTTTTGAAGTAATCGTAGAGAGTTTCATCATGGACACCGTTAATAAATTCGCCGATTTTTTGGAACTCATTGCTTAGGTGATGTGGCTCAATGAGAAAAAATATTTTTATTTTTTTATTTTCTTTTTTGATATTTTGGAGAATTTCGAGCATTGATTTTTCGGCTTCATGCCAATGCATGTGGTCATCTTCCATATCCATGTTCCATGGATAGGCAGAGATCAGAACATCGGCCTGCTTGAGTCGGCGCATCAAGGTCGCTCTTTCAGGGCGGATATAGCCGCCGTGAAAATGCCATTTAAGGTTAGCGCTAGGCGCGATATTTTTTTTAATTATTTTTTCCAAAGTACCACCATGGCCGTAGAAACCGTTTTGGCGAACACCATCAGGGAAGTCATTGTGTAAAACAAGGACTCGCCACTCTTCTCTTCTTTTCTTTTTCATTATTTTCTGTATTTGGTAGCTATAAGTTTATTACTAATACGCCAAATTGTCAAAGCTTTCCCCTTTATATGTAATTATATATATCTATTTATTTAATATTAGCTAATTATATTAGTTGTAGCTAGCGATACGTTTAGGGCCGGATTTATAGTTGACAAAAATAATAAAAAGTGATATAATTGTTTAAACAAAATGAGCTACCTTTCTGAGGATGATATTAGCGCGTAGGGCAAAGGTTGTTCATTAACAACAAAAGAAAAAAAACGAACCAAAAAATACAAAAAACATGGCAAGAAACCAGAACCCTACGAATCCTGGCCAGGGTGGCCAGAATCGTCAACCGAGAATTATCGTAAGAGCAGCCGCAGATATTACTGTGGCGGGCAACACTTATATCCTTAATATTGATGTTGGTGTTTTCGATAATGGTCAGCCGATGGCTAACCAAGAAGTAACTCTTAAAGAAAGAATTGCGGCCATAGATACTAAGCATCTTGACGTCAATGGTGAAGCAATTTTATCAACCACCGGAACCTTAACCGACAAGGAGCAGATAAAAAACTTTCGGATTTCCTTAACCGGAAAACCAGAAGAAAGAATTTTAGCGGTAACCATACCAGCCATTTCTGCTACAACCTCGGCTAATGAGAACGACCCCGAGACCTTGGTCTTGAGTCGCTATCATGACAATTATGGCAATTTCAGAGTAATGATTCGCGTGCTCAAAGCTCGTGGTCTTGGTCTGAAAACTGCGGTTACCTTATGGTATCGCGGCGTGCGCCATTCTGTTAACACCAACAAAAGAGGCGAGGCAGTATTCGATGTTCCCGGGATTGTTAACCCAGGAGACAACGATCATCTGACCGCCACTGTGTCCGGTATAATGGACGCAGCTAAGGTGGACATCAAAAGAAGGAGACTGGCGGCAAGAGTTGCTCCGTTTACTTCCAGATGGTGGGTGGGCACAAATAATGGACGCGCCTTTATCCTTTTGTCGGCAATCCTGCTTACCTGGATAATCACATTCATGGCTGGCACAGGTGAGCCTAAGATTAATCATCGCTTATTCAACGATGAGTCTGGACTCTCCAGGTCAGAACAATTCTACAATGAGGCGGCAAAAATTTCTGTCCCCTCTCGTCAGATTGTTCCGGCCGAAGATTGGTCAGCTGGCGCTATGCCTTTCTGGGGATGGCTCATAATCATTACTGTGTTAGCCATTATCTATGCAATCTTTTCTTTACGTGAGGAAATCGGCGCTGGAATTGAAGACGGATTCGAGAAGTTATTCGACAAGTCTTACTCCAAAGCCGGCGACCCTGCTTTCGAAAGAATTGCTAAGTTTATTGGCTCATACAGTGTGGCTCGGAAAAATCAGCCGGCGACAGTTGAAGCAGTTAGTCCCGGGAAATCATCCAGTCATGCTGGTTCTGACCATCTTTCGCTTGGCACACACTTCAAAGTGAGTTTGCTGAGCGATACTTTAGTGGCCGTTGTGCCAGCGATATTCAGGAGGCTATTTTAACTTTAAAACAGACGAACAATGAAAAAATTGTGGATAAATATCGGAGCGTCCTTAATGGTTGCGCTCGGACTGATTCTCTTGAAGATTTTCACGGGAGTTAGTCTCTGGTTCATGGTTGGGATTGTATTATTTTTCACCGTTGTCCAGTATTTTTGGACTGGTGGGAAAGTTAGCCCAAAATCTCCGGGGTTAGCAGTTCTGCTCGCCTTCCTCTTTCTTTCCGCTTTAGGGTTCTCTTATTGGGAGGCCCATTACCCCCTGTCTTACCAAAAGATTGTTGTTGCCAAAGCCCGGGTTGATCTAACGGTCTCCGATCTCTTTGGCGATAAGACAAAAACTAAGGCTGAGTACATGTGGGAATTTCAGAAAGACGAGAACGGTAAACCTTTTCTGGATTACTACAACAAACTGCTTGCCGCCGGTAAAACCAAGGAAGCCTATGACACCCTAAGTAAATTTACAAAAGCTTGGGACATGAGCCTACTTGAGGATGACGAAGAAGATGCTGATGATTCGGACGCAGAAAAGAAAGCACCTGATCCGGAGGAGTCGATTACCGATTATCCGGATCCTGGAGAATACCCTCTCTACTTAGCGGATGGGCAAGAATCAGGCTGGCTGAGAATAACCGGCCGATGTATGTCTTACTCATTCGTTGGCAGCCAGTCAACATTCATTCTAACTTATAAAGACGGGACAATCGCCCATTCATGGGACGGAAAACCTTGGCCCGGAAAGTTTCTTTTTAAGGTGAAAAATTTAAGCCGAGAGCCGGTGGTTCTCAAAGTAAGCCTTTAAGCTTAGGTTTTTACCCATTTCATTATCAGGTTGGTCGAATTTCGGCCAACCTGTTTTTATTTTCTACAGTAATATGTTATAATATTAAATAATAATTATCACTAAAAACATGAAAAAGTTTTTATTTATTTTGTTTTCAGCTTTGATTTTAATTCCATTTTCGCTGGCTTTAGCGCAAACCCCTCCGGGAAATTCTAATACCCCGTCGCCTAAAACCCCCTGCGCTACTTGTTTGACGAATCCACTGGGGAATATCTCCACGCCGCAACTTTTAATTGGTCAAATAATCAATGCAGTTTTAGGAGTAGTTGGTTCAATCGCTCTTCTCATGTTTATCTACGGCGGTATAACTTGGATGACTTCGGGCGGTAGCTCAGAAAAAATAAAAAAAGGACGCGATATTATAGTTTGGTCGGCAATCGGTTTGATAGTTATTTTTGCTTCCTACGGTTTAGTCCGCGTATTGATTTTAACTATAAAATAAAAGAATCTAAAAAATATCAGCGGCAACCGATGTTTTATTTGTTCGGTTTGACAAGAGTTGATATTTTTTTTATTATAAGACAAGGATTATAAGAAAATAGGGTCGATACCAAAGCGGTCAACTGGGGCAGACTGTAAATCTGCTGGCTCACGCCTTCGTTGGTTCGAATCCAACTCGGCCCACCTATTATTATGCCTTTATTCAATCCAGACAAATTAGGTCTTAGTTTAGTAAAGATTTTTGCCGTGCTCTTTATTGCGCTCACGGTTGTCATTATTATTTTATTATCTTTTTAAAATATGCCTGAGTTGCCAGAAGTCGAAACTATCCGGCGTGATCTGGGCGTGCTTATTGGCCAGAAGATTAAGGCGCTTAAAATTTTTTCTATTAAAACCGCATCCCACTCCGCGGCTTTTTTTAAAAAAGCTTTAGTCGGCCACAGGCTTATTTCTATTGGGAGAAGGGGAAAGCTTTTAGTCTTTTCTTTTGAAAACGGCTTTTTTCTCTTGGTTCATCTAAAAATGACTGGCCAATTAATCTTTCAGTCGCCGAAAATAAAAATTGTCGGCGGGCATAGTTTAAGCTCAGGGTCTTACGAAAAATCAGTCGGCGGAGAACTCCCGAATAAACATACACGAGCTGCCTTTTCGTTTACTGGCGGAGGGCAATTATTTTTTAATGATCTAAGAAAGTTCGGTTATTTAAAACTAACGGATCAGAAAGGCCTGGAAAAAATACTGAGTAGTAACTATGGGCCAGAGCCCTTGACTCAAGAATTTACAACTAGCCGTCTGCAAAAAATTTTTAAATCTCGAAGGACTAATATTAAAGCGGTACTTTTGAATCAAAAATTAATTGCTGGTCTAGGTAATATTTATGTTGACGAAGCGCTCTTCGCCGCTAAAATTCGGCCTCTGAGAGAAGCGAATAAATTAAAACCCGGAGAAGTAATTAGATTAACTAAAGAAATAAACAAATTAATAAAAAAGGCGATTGCTTATCGAGGCACGACGTTTAATAATTATGTTGACTCTCGGGGCAGAAAAGGTAATTTTTCCCAGTTTTTAAAGGTATATGGTCGCCGCGAAGAAAACTGTTTGGTTTGCGGTCATAAAATTATACGTATTAAGTTAGTCGGCCGAGGAACACATTATTGTCCGAATTGTCAAAAATAAACCAAATTTAGCCAGAAATAACCAAATAACCTTGCCCACTCAAGGTTGACTTTTAGCCCGTTTTTCTATATTGTTTATATATAAATTAATTTTAAGAAAAATATGTCTCAAGACAACATGATGAAACTAGAATGTACTGTTTGCAAGACAACAAACTACCATTCTCATAAGAACAAGAAACTTTTAAAAGAACGTCTGGAAATGAAGAAGTTTTGTAATAAATGTAAAAAACATACTTTACATAAAGAAACTAAATAACTTAATATGCCTAAAAATTTAACCAAGCCCTTCTTGCTGGTTCTTGTCCTCTTGGTCATCATCGGCTGTTACTTGGTGTTTAGGCCGTTTCTCACGGAGATTTTCGTGGCGGCGATACTCGCCACTATTTTTTATCGTCCGTTCAACGCTCTCGCTGAATTTTTAAAAGGGCGGCGCAATTTGGCCGCTGTTTTAATGTGTTTGCTTTTGGTGGCTGTTATTATTTTGCCGACCGTCCGTTTAATTATTTACGGCGCCGACAAATCAGTTGCGGCTTATGAAGAAACTGTTTTATTCTTTAGTGACCATAGCTTGAATGATGTTTTTCAAAATGATTTTTTCCAAAATGGCGCTTTGCGTTATTTTAGATTAGATCAATATAATTTTCAAGATCAAGCTTTTCAAGATACGATTTTAAGTACGCTCAAACAATCAAGCGATTGGTTGCTGTCGGGCGCGACTTTCGCAATTGTCGAGACAACTAATTTTTTAATTTCCCTCGTACTTATAATTCTAGCCATGTTCTTTTTCTTTGTGGACGGCAAAAAAATGTTAACGCGCTTTATGTATTTATCGCCGCTCCCGAATAAGTATGATCAAGAACTTTTCCGCAAATTTCGCACCGTCAGCTATACGACTTTTGTCTCAACTTTCGTCGCCGCTATCGCTCAAGGAGTAGTCGGCGCAATTGGGTTTGCGATTGTTGGTTTTCCGGCCTTTCTCGCCGGGGTAGTGGTCGCCTTGCTATCACTTATTCCGTATCTTGGTTCAATGATTTTCTATGTTCCAGTTGGGATTTATTATCTTTTAGCCGGCGATATTTGGCAGGGAATATTTGTTTTCTTATGGGGGGCGATTGTTATCGGTACTACCGACAACATTGTTCGCGCCTATATGATAAAAGATAAGGCGGAGATAAATCCGATTTTTGTTTTATTTTCGATTTTAGGCGGAATCGTTATGTTCGGTTTCTGGGGAGTGATTTTAGGGCCGCTAGTTGTGGCTTTAGCCGTAACAGTTTTTCACCTTTATGAATTAGAGTTTTGTGAAAGCTTAGAGGGCACGGCTTGCGCAGAAGCTAAAAAAGAAGTCATAGAAGATAGACCCAAAAAGTTAAAAGATAAATCTTAAATTATTTAATTTTAAATTTATGTTTGGACCAAAAACACAAAAGAATTTAGAAACTGCGTTCGCAGGCGAGTCCATGGCCAGAAATAAATATACATATTTTGCTTCAGTCGCGCGTAAAGCTGGCTATGAACAAATCGCGACTCTTTTTGAGGAAACCGCGAATAATGAGAAAGAACATGCGAAGCTTTGGGCGAAACAATTGGGATTGATTGGTGAAGTCGCCGCTAATTTAAAAGCAGCCGCCGAAGGGGAGAGTTATGAAAATACGACAATGTATCCAACTATGGAAAAAGAGGCGCTTGAAGAAGGCCACGGTGAAGTCGCTCGTTTATTTAAAGAGGTAGCGGAAGTGGAAAGAGCGCACGAAAAGCGTTATCGCAAGTTGTTAGAAAATGTTGAGAAAGGGGAAGTATTTAAAAAATCGGAAATTAAGCGTTGGAAATGCGCTAATTGCGGACATATTCATGAGGGTCTTGAGGCGCCTAGCCCTTGCCCGGCCTGTAACCATCCCCAAGCTTTCTTTGAGCTTTTAGCAGAGAATTATTAATTTATTAATAAATTATAATCATATGGAAAAGCGGGAAGAAAAAATTTATGTTTGTCAGAAATGCGGCAATGAAGTGAAATTTGTTAAAGACGGCGGCGGCACCTTAGTTTGCTGCGGCGATCCGATGAGCGAGAAAGAATAAATAATTACTCCGGTTAAACCGGAGAATTGCGGGATTCGTATAGTGGTAGTACAGGAGTCTCCAAAACTTCTAGCGGGGGTTCGATTCCCTCATCCCGTGCTAAATAAAAATACAGGTGTAAGTCCTGTATTTTTATTTGTGGATTAGGAGGGAATCGAATAGGTTGGAAGCGAGACGCGAGTTGAGGCGGAAGCCGAAACGAGCGGACGAGCGTCGCCCGACCTGCCGGCGGCAGGTCGGGCGCCAACCCAGGACAAGTGAACTTTTCGCTTTTTGGCGAAAAGCGAGCGCGATGGTTTTTAACTTCACTGGGCAGTATTTGACATATTTTACCCCTGTGGTATAATAATACCACACGAATTAATTAATAATAATTAAATCAAAAAAATCGTATGCCGAAAAACTTAAAAAAGTTCGGTTCTTTGCTTGGTAAGCTGAGAACTGAAAACAATTTAAGCATTCGCGAAGTATGTAAGTTAGTAAGTTATGATCCGAGTAATTGGAGTAAAATCGAGCGCGGATTAATTTCTCCCCCATCAGAAGAGAAAACTTTAAAATTATGGGCGAAAGCACTTAAAATTAAGGGGGACGAAATTCAGAAATTTATGGATGATGCCAGTATCGCTCAGGGGATTATTCCGAGTGATATATTAGAAAAAAGCGAAATGTTACAATTAATGCCTGCTTTCTTTCGGACGGTTCGCAATAAAAAACCGACGAAAGAGGAATTAGACACTTTAATGAATTTAATAAAAAATGCTTAAATATGGATTATTCTAGCTTTAAAACTCCTTATATATCTAATCAAAGAATTAGAGAACTTGCCGAAAAAGCTAGAATAGAGTTTTGGGGCAAAGAAGCGCCAGTTGATATTGAAAAGATTCTAATTAAATTAAAAATTAATATTATCCCTGTTAACGGATTAATGACTTATATCAGATTCGATTCTTTTATAAGTTCAGACTGGAAAAGCGTTTATGTTGATAATGATGCTTATTTTGATGATTATAAATATCGCCGCGTTCGTTTTTCTATGGCCCATGAGCTTGGCCATTCAATCTTACATAAAGAAATATATGAATCTCTAAAGATTAAATCACTTGAAGATTATTATAGTTTTTATGAAAATGTTTCGGGCGATCAGTATAGCTTCTTAGAAATACAGGCTAATAATTTCGCAAGTTATTTTTTGGTGCCAAGAGATATATTGATAGAAAATAGAGAAAAATTAATTAAAGAATTAAAGAAAAAGTTAGAGGGTAGCGGCCATGAAGATGCGGATTTGACTGACTATATAATTGAAGCATTAGCGGAACAATTCAATGTATCGCCAGGACCGATTAGAATAGCTTTGCAGAGTTAAGAGAAAAAAATAAAAATAATGATAAAAATATTTCGTTTAAACAAATATCATCGCATTATTAACTTCCCTAAGAGGTCGCCTTTTGTAAAGAGAGTTCTGAGTCAGTTGGTCTTTGTAATTTTAGTTACAAAAATAACGCTACGCAAAAATTACTTAGAAGAAGATGATTACTTGTCAGCACAAAAATTAATCGAAAAAGGCGACTTAGTTTTGGTCGGCGGTTTTCGGGCGGTTTCGGGCTTATTTATGGGTAAATTTTTTACTCATTCCTTGCTTTATATCGGGGAGGGAGAATGCATTCATGCGGACGCCGACGGGGTTGATACGATATCGTTCAAAGAGCTTTTTGCGGCTTATGATACTTTAACTATTTTACGTCCTCAGATAAAAGAAAATTACGAAGAAACTGTCGAAAAAGCGATTTACTTTTCTCAAAAACAAATCGGTAAGCCTTATGATTTTTACTTAGAGCACCGTAAAGATCGTTATGTTTGCACGCAGCTAATCAATGCTTCTTTTGAAAACGCCGGTTTTGATACCGGCGTCGGAATTAAGGACGAAATCAGACAAAATTTTTTATGGATTTTTTGGCGCATCAGAAAGGTGGTGCGCGCGGATGATTTTTTAAAAGGTAACTTCCAAACAGTTTTTGTTTCTAAAAGTTTGAAAGAGAAAAATAGAGAAATTAAAAAATTAAACGAGCTCGGCGTTTAAGGCGAGCCAATATTCTTCTTTATCGGCAATCAAACGCTTTATCTCTTCTAGCTCCTGAACTTTTTCGGGACGGTAATCGTGGTAGTGCTCTAAAAAATAAGTTAGCAACTCTTCTTTATAGGCCTGCATTCTTTCCAGCTCTCGTTCTAGTGACTGGATTTTTTTTTGCTTAGCTTTGTTTTCTAAATATTTTTTTCGATCTTGAGTTTTATCTTCAACTGGCGCTATTTCTTCAACTGCTTTTTTCCATAACTCTTTTTCGAGATGAGCGACATATTCGCCGTAGTCTTCGTGGCGGCGCTTCGCCCGGCCATTTTTTATTTCGACGATTCCGGTTGCGACTAGACTAGAGAAAGTTCGGTCATGGCTAGCGAAGAAAACGGTTCCAGAAAATTTATGTAAAGCGTTTGCCAAAGATTCGGTCGTTTCAAAATCAAGATGGCAGGTTGGTTCATCAAGAATTAGAATGTCAGGTTTAGAAAGTAAAAGTCCGGCCAAGAGTAGGCGCGATTGCTCTCCCCCAGAGAGAACAGCAATTGGCTTTTTTAATTCTTCCTCTTTAAAAAGAAAATCGCCTGCCATTTTCAAAACGGCTTCGGTTTTTAATTCAGCGGCCGCTACGCGGCGCAAGAATTCTCCAGCCTGTTCCTTTTTATTCATCTTATCCATTTCTTCTTGACCGTGGTAAACTAAGCGGCTGTTGGCTGAAAAACGAAAAGAACCACGGAGAACGGGAATTCGTCCGGCTAAAGTTTTGATGAGAGTTGTTTTTCCTTGTCCGTTTAAGCCAAGTATGGCTAGTTTTTCACCAGAGCGGCAATCAAAATCTATGTGGGAAACTATAGTTTTATCATCATAGCCGATATCAAGGTCATTTATTTTTAAAGCAAAATTGTTTCGCTTCGCTACGGGAGGAATAGTTATTCTGGTTATGCCGGCTTGGTGTTCGATCGTGATTCGTTTTTCTTCTAGTTTGCTAATTTTTCGAACCATGGCCTGAGCTTGCTTCGCCTTAGAAGCCTTGTAACGGAAACGATCAATAAATTCTTGCCAATGTTCTTGCTGTCTTTCCAGGCTTTCGTTGGCTCTTATTAAAGTTTTAAGTTTTTGTTCCTTGAAAGCGAGATAGGCTTCAATGTTGCCGGGATAATGATAACAGCCGGTTTTTGATATCTCGATAGTTTCCTGACAGGTGCGTTTAAGGAATTCGCGGTCATGGGAAATTATTAGAAAGCTGCCACGATAGGCGCGCAGATAATTTTCGAGAAGAATTAAAGTATTTAAATCTAAATAATTACTAGGTTCATCAAGCATGAATAAATTTGGTTCTTTGAGTAACATACTAGTGAGGCGTAGGCGCATTCGCCAACCGCCGGAGAGACTGCTTGCCTCTTGGCTTAGCTTACTAGCGTCGAGTTCAAATTTACTCGCTACTTGTTGAGCACGCCACTGCGGGCGGCCGCTTATTCTTTGCAAATAGTTAAGAGCGCTTTCGCCTTTTTGCCATTCATCAGTTTGCTTAAGGTAGCCGATATTGGTATCGCAGTGAATAATAATTTTGCCGCTATCAGCTGTTTCCTCGCCGCTAATAATTCGGAAAAGAGTTGATTTGCCGGCGCCGTTTTTGCCGATAACGCCTATTTTTTGTTTTTCGGACACGGCAAAAGAAAGGCCGGAAAAAATTTTTTGGCCACTGTATTCTTTACTTAGTTCGCTTGCTTGGAGCAGGATGGGCATATATAGGAATATGATAAAGCAAGACTGGCCTTATGGCAAGATTTTAAAAGCAATTTTATGCTATAATATATATATTAAAAATAATTATAAAATTATATGCGTTTATCAGAAAAAGTCGCGATTGTAACCGGTGCCTCTTCTGGGCTCGGTCAAGCCATCGCGGAGATGTTTATTAAAGAGGGAGCTAAAGTTATTTTTTCCGATATTAATCCTTATCCCGGCACTTTGCCGGAAAATGGCCGTTTCTTAAAAGCTAATACGGCCAATAAAGAAGAAGTAGAAGCGCTCGTTTCTTACGCCGTTTCTCAATTTGGTCGGCTTGATATTATTGTTAATAACGCGGGTGTCGGCTTAACGGCCGAAGTTGCTACGATGTCTGATGAAATTTGGGACAAGGTTATAGCTGTTAATTTGAGCGGCGTTTTTTATGGTATTCGAGCGGCGTCTTCTTATATGAAAGCCAATAAGATTAAAGGCTCCATTATTAATATGGCCTCTATTTTAGGTCAGGTTGGCTTCAAAACGGCCGGAGCTTATTGTGCTTCTAAGGGCGGCGTAAATCAATTAAGTCGGACAGCCGCTTTAGAATTGGCGCCCAGCGGCATTCGCGTTAACTCAATCGCTCCCGGTTTTATTAAGACAGCCATGACTAAAGGTATTCAAGATAACGAGGCAGCTAATGTTAGTATTGTGAGTGCTATCCCCTTGGGATATATGGGTGATCCGGAAGATATTGCCTACGCGGCTGTTTATTTAGCCTCGGAAGAATCAAAGTATGTTACGGGTTCTGTTTTGTATGCGGACGGTGGCTGGACAGCTCAATAATCACCCTTGATTTTCATTTACTTTTTTGCCGTTTTGGGTTATATTTAAAATATAAACAATTTTATGCTAAAAAAAGAAAGTATAAATAATTTTATTATTTATTTTGTTATTCTTGGAGCGATTTTTCCCCTCTTTTTTCTTTTCTTCGGATTCTCTCCGACCGCCGCGCAAACAGTCGGGGGAAGTGATGCAATCGCAGTCAGAATAGTCCCGAACCCTAACCATTATAGCGTTTATCGCTGGTATGACAGTCAAGGATTTAAAGGCTCTCCACAAGCACTCGTAGTTGATGGTTATGAGGCGGTGCGTGATGGTCGCACGGTTTATGTTAATGCCGCTAATGTCAAGAATAAATCCATTTACACAAATATTTATCTTATTTCATATAATCAAGATCCCTCGCCAAAAACAGTTGATATCCTCGGTCAGATTGTTAAAAATTGGAAGTTCAATGGTGATCTTGTAGAAAGCACTAACCCTGGTCCGAGTTGCGTTATTTCCTCCCTCCCTTGTTTAAGCAATGGCGATTGCGCCACTAATCAAGAATGCGCAACTTCAACTATTGCTTCTAGCTCTTGTCAATTAAAAACTGTAAAAAATTGTCTAACCGATAATGATTGTCCTCAGAATTTTTTCTGTAATAGCATTAAGGCGAAAATAATCCGTGATTTAAAAAGAATCGGTAAAACTGAAGAAATTAAAGAAGCTCTCTACGACTATAAAATAGCTAATGGTTCCTATCCGAGATTAACGTCTGGTAGCTACTTAGCTAACCACACGCTTTCGGTTTGGCCGAGCTGGTCAGATACTTTCTTGCCGGCCATTTCTATGACCTCAAGTTCCATTGACCCGATTAATCGTCTCGGCGCCTGCTCTGGGTATGACGTCAAAACTTGCTGGAATAAAGATACTAAGAGATTCGTCTATAATCCAACCCCAAGCTATTTAATGCTTCCGACGGGTAGCTACGGCTTTGTTTATCAAACTGACCAAAATGGTTCCGATTATTCTCTTTGCGCCGTTATGGAAACGCGCGAGAACACGCCCCAATTAAATTTTCAATTTGAACCTAATAATCCTAATAGTTCGGATTGTGTAACCGCTACGGGTATTATTTCCGGCGGCACAGCGACCAATACCGCCCCCCATATCATTGACGCTTATCTGACTGGTTCCGCTGATGAAGAATTAAACGCTTCAATTAAAGTGGTTGATGATCAGGGTAATCCGCTTACTTGGAATCTTAATACAAGCGCCGGCAATTGGTCTACTTGGAGCGGCGCTCCGATTCTTAAAAATACCAATAACCCTAATCAAAAAAAGATTTACGCTCTTAGAGCGGGCGCTCCTGGAACGTACAATACTACTTTAACCGTCTCAGATGGTCAAACAAACGGAACACTGGCGACCACTACTCCGATTGTAATCATTAACCCGAAACCATTTATTGAGTCGGATAACGGCGAATATGCGCTTAACGCAACTGCGCCCTTTTCTTATTCTTTCTACTTTTCCGATAATAATTTAGCTCTCCCGGTAAACAACAATACCTATTCTGTCACTAAGTTAAGCGGCCCTAATAATTTCGATCTCCTGAGTCTTAATAAAACATTAACGCCGGCCGGCCTTAACCGTTACCAAGTAACTTATCAAGGTACTATCCCGCCAAATAATTTTTCTAGCGATGCGGAGTATGTTTATCGTATTGCTGTCCATGACAAATATAATGCGATCACTAACAAGGATTTTAAAATAACTATAACAGCGGAAACTCCCGCTATTAACTTTAATTGCCCAACCAGCCAGCGTTTAGGAAGATATTATTCCTGTTTCTTGGGTTATGTTCAGCAGGGCAATCAGCAGTTAACTTATACGAGTAATAATGTTTTACCCCAAGGTCTGACGATTAATATTGTTACGACTAATCAACAAAATCAAAACAATAATAATCCCACGACATTTATACCAAGATTTTTTGATAAAATTTTGAGTCTGGTCGTGCCCGCAAAAACAGCTCAGGCAGGCCCGACTTTACCCGCCTCAGCTTATCTTAGTGGCACAACGACAGATATATTCAGCGGTGAAGTTGTTATAAAAGTGACTAATAATTACGGCGCCTCTTCGACTAAATCATTTCCTTTAAGTATTAATAATTATTGCGGAGATAATCACCGTCAAGATCCTAACGGAGAAGCGCGCGGTGGTTTTTATAATGATGGCTATGAAGATTGCGATCGGGCAGACGGCGTAACCCTTAGTGTGGCTAATAGTAATATTAGATTGCAATATGGTTGTTCGACGATTCCTTCTGATCCGCCTACGCCACTGCCAATTCCTAATAATAGCTATTGCGTTTATAAGTCGCCGCTTGAGAATGGCGGTTACTGTGGCGATGGTTATTGCCAGGTTACAATAACTTTGCCCAATGGTTCGGAACTGCCGATGGAAACTTGGCAGAACTGCGGTCAGGATTGTATCTGCACGCCACAGTGCGAAAATAAATGTATCGGTGATCCGGATAGTTGCGGTCATACTTGTACTGAAGAAAATACACCGACTAGTGTTTGTTTAAGGAATGAGACTAAGCCTTGTACAGCTACATATAGTCAAGGTTTGCCCAGTTATTGTCAGGGGATAGAGATGGACGGAACACAACTTTGCAATAATACTTGTACTGGTTGGAACGATTGTCAGATTGGCGCACCAACCGTAACTGCGCAGTCATCTTCCGCCTGCAATTCTACTAGTCCAGCTATGGATGGCTATAGCTGTTGCGAACTCGTAGGTTGTTCGGCTGATGGCTGTGACTGTTGCGGACGGGAAGAAGGAGCAGTAATACCCAACGGTTATACTCTCAAGTTTAGTTGGGGCTACCCGTCCCAACCCTGTAACAACGAGTATTGGCAAAATAGTTGCCGTATTAGCCAAAGCAATTCTAATCCGGAAAATTGGATGATAACCACTAACCACACTACAGCTGAGTTCAGGTGTTGGGAATAAAAATTTATGATAAACAGAAAAATAAAAATTATTATTTTTAGTACTATCATTTTTATTATTTTACTTTTGGTCGCATTCTTTGTGCTTAAAGGTAGAAACGAAGCCAACGTTCAAGAAAAGATTGATAATTCTAATAAGACCTTGGAGTCCGAAGAGCTGATTGCTGTTAATAGAGTCCCTTTGGCTACTAGCACAAACTCTACCAGCACGAATATAGTTAGGGCCGAAATAGTTAGCCCAGAAATTATCGAAAGTCCCGAGCTAATGAAGGCCAACCAAGCTAAATTTTTTACTGAATTAAAAAATAGTCATCCCGAGTATAGCGCGGAACAGCTTGAATTTTTTAGCGCCGCCGCCGCTCAAAAAAACATGTCTGGTTGTCGGGCTAGGAATGACAAGGATAGCTGCATTTCGGCGGTTGCTTTTATTGCCGGGGTTAACGGGATTTGTGGGGAGATTGATGATAAGGCCGGTCAATTAGAATGTTCGAATAATGTTTTAGACGAAAGAGCCGAGCCAGAAATTAATAAATGTCAGAGCTATAGTACTAATGATCTTAAATCCCAGTGCTTTATTATAATTTTTGGCGTCTACAAGCAGCCCTCAGATTGTGCTGGTTTAAAAGTTGAGGCGACTAAAAAAGTTTGCGAAAGCGTCACTGCCTATCAAGTCGCCTTAGAAAAACAGGACCATAGTCTTTGTAATAGCATTAGTAATGAAGCTCTAAAAGCTTATTGTTCGAAAATTGTGGTTGATAAAGTGCAAAAAATAGTGGAAAAGCTGATTGATAAAAATAAAGATTCCGACGGCGATGGTCTAAGTGATTTTGACGAATTAAATAAATATTTTACGGACCCTAATAAGGAGGATACAGATGGCGATAGTTATACGGATAGAGCTGAAATTGGCGCCGGCTATAATCCGTGCGGCGACGGCAAGCTTCTTGATAATAATCTTTTGCCGGAGCTGTGTTCTAAATTCAAAAAATAACTGAATATGAATAAAAAAACACAGATATTATTTATTCATGGCGGCATGACTTTCAAAAACAAGAAGGATTATTTATATTTTTTAAAACATCGAGAGATATCAGTTAAAAGAAAGATTAGTTGGACCGAAGAGTATACTAATAAAAAATTGGGCAAATATTTTGAAATCATTCGGCCGCGCATGCCGCTTACCGATGATGCCAAATACAGCCAATGGCAAATACACTTTGAAAGGTATTTTCCTTATTTGCGCTCGAATATTATTTTAATTGGTTCTTCGCTGGGAGGAATTTTTTTAGCTAAGTATTTATCGGAAAATAAATTTCCAAAAAAGATTCTTTCTGTTTATTTAGTTTGTCCGCCTTATGACGATTCCGTTATCGGTGAAGATTTGGTCGGCGGTTTTAAACTTAAATCTGATTTATCACTGCTTGAGAAGAATTGCCAAAATGTTAATCTTTTATTTTCTCGAAATGACAGGGTCGTGCCCGTCGCTCACGCGAAGAAGTATGCGCAAAAACTAAAAAAGGCAAGAATAATAGTCTATAAACATATTAAGGGCCACTTTAAGATTTCGGAATTCCCAGAAATAATTAAAATGATTAAGAATGATAAAAAAATACGGGGCTAAGCTCCGTATTTTTTGTTAAATTTCGATTATTTATTTATAAATATTTTTCTATTTCGGCGAAAACCTCGTTAATACTTTGGGCGCCGTCTACTTCTACGAATTTACCCTTCGCTTGGTAGTGAGCGATTAGGGGAACTGATTCTTGGCGGAAGACAGCCATCCGACTATCTATAACCTTGGGATCTTTATCATCTCCGCGGCTGCCAGTCGTCGCTCGAGCGTCAATTCTTTTTTCTGCCTCTTCGGGGCTGATTCGAAGGAGAACAAAGAGGTCAACTTCTAAATTAACTTCTGTAAGCATTTCTTCGAGCAATTTGGCTTGAGGAATCATACGCGGAAAACCGTCAAAAACAATCCCGGTTTGGAGAGCTTGAGTTTTTACATTCTGCAGAACGCCTTTAATCAGTTCGTCTGAGACAAGCAGTCCGCTCGCTACCGTAGCTTCTATTTTTTTTCCGAGGGCAGTGCCCGAAGCTATTTCCGCGCGCAATTTGTCGCCCATACCGAATTGGTAGAGGCCATATTTTTTAAACAATAATTCGGCTTGAGTTGTTTTGCCCGAAGCCGGCAGTCCGTAGAGAACAATAATTTTTCCCATATTAAATATTAATTAAGAAACAAAGTAATATAATAGCAATAAAATCCTGGTTAGACAAGATATATTTAGAGTTTTCGGGAAGAAATCAGCTTCGAGAGCGTACTATCGAGTAAGAGTCCTAAAATGCTATACTAAAAGCATGAATATTTTCGATACTCCAATTGACGAAATATCCCAATTATCCGACACCGAACTAGTAAAATTAACCCTGGCCAGCCAGGATAATTTTGTTTATCTAGTCGATCGCTATAAAGGAAAACTTTCCAGCTATGTTAAACGGTTGACTAATGCTAATAATGAGGACGCTGAGGATATTTTACAGGAAGTATTTATTAAAGTTTATTTGAATTTAAATGATTTTAATAAGGATTTGAAATTTTCTTCTTGGATTTATCGTATTACGCACAATCAGGTTATCAGCGGACATCGTAAATTAAAAGCCCGGCCAGAAGGTTATGCGGTTAATTTAGACGACCAATTAGCTAAAAGTTTGGCCGCGGAAATTGACATCAAGGGGCAGGTTGACGATAAGATTTTGCAATCGACCATTAACTTGGTTTTAGATAAATTAGAGTCGAAATATCGTGAAGTTTTAGTTTTAAAATTTTTAGAAGAAAAAAGCTATCAGGAAATTTCTGATATTTTAAAAAAACCACTAGGCACAGTCGCCTCTTTAATGAATAAAGCCAAACAAGAATTCAAATTAGAATTTGAACGCCAAAATTTAAAAATTTAAAATATGTTAGATCCAAATAACGCCGGCTTCGAAAATAAATTGCTGGCTAAAATAAAAGACGAAAAAATAAGCCCCAAACCGCTCTGGCAGTTTTTATTAAAAAATTATGTTATTTGGTTAGCGGGCCTAATCGCCTTGCTTATCGGCGCGGCCGCTATTTCCGTCATGATTTATTTGTTTAAATTTAATGATTGGGAAATTTATGATCAAACCAAAAAGAGTTTTTTGGAATTTTTTGTTTTAACTCTGCCTTATTTTTGGTTTATATTTTTAGGACTTTTTATTTTTATAATTTCTTATAATTTTAAACACACTAAAAAAGGCTACCGCTATTCGACTGTTTTGCTTGGTGGGGCTTCAATTTTGTCGAGTATTATTCTCGGGTCAATTTTCTATGTTGTTGGATTGGGCGAAAAATTAGATAATATTTTAGGTAGTCAAGCCCCTTTCTACGACCGTATCATTAATCGTCATATTGATTTTTGGTCGCAGCCGGAGGAAGGCCGTTTATCGGGTTTAGTTATTGGTTTAGTTGAGGGTGGAAAATTTATTTTAATTGATCGGGGGCGAGAAGAGTGGCTAGTGAGCATGGAAAATTCTCAGCCTTACTCGAATGCCATTATTGTTATCGGTCAGCCGACCCGTCTTCTTGGTGAAGCAACTGGCGACTATAATTTTCGCGCTGATAAGATTTTGCCAATGAACGCGGGACACGACTTTTTCCATCGGTTTAAGGGGCAACCCCCGCATATGCGGCCAGGCAAAGTACCGCCTGGTTTGCGTCCTTCCTTGCTTCCGTAATTTGAAAAGAAAATATTTTTTTAAGCGTAGTAGATGATGATGGGTGTTTAAGAGATCTCACCCCCCAACTAATTAATAAAATTAATTTGCTATTCCTACTACCATCTGGCTACAGCTAGAAGATAGCAGGGATAAATTCATCATTATGAAACATAAAAAAATATTTTTTTCTAGTTTGATTATAATTGTAGCGGCTGCCGCCGTTATAACTATCGCCCAAACTTCTTATGCAGCGGCTGCCAATGATAACGCGGCGAGTAGAGTAAATCGGAACGGGCAGATGAATAAACACGGCGAATTTGCTTATGGGTCAAAGATGGGAAATAAATCAAATACAGTTTCTCAGGCGGACAGAGAGAAGAGGCAAGCTGCGGTTGACGCCGCCTTGCAGGCTAGCGACTATAATGCTTGGGTGCAAGCAGTAGGCGAAAATAGTCCAATCCTCAGTAAAATAAATGCTAGTAATTTCCCTAAATTTGTCCAAGCCCACCAACTGAGAAAGCAGGCTAATGCGATTATGACGGAATTAGGTCTTGACCAGGGTATGAGATACGGCATGCTGGGAGTGCAAAACATTAAATAAGAAAAAAGGGATAATAATTATATTTTTTCAATTCACCTCAAAAGCAACCCCCTAAAAAGGGGTTGTTTTTTTGAAGAAATTAACTAAAACAAGCGTAATATAAAGATATAAAAGAAGGGATATATATATTTTAAAATAAAAATTATGCAAAAAAACAAGAAATTTTTATTAATTTCATTGGTTCTGTGCGCTGGTTTGTTTATTTTAAGCGGTTGCAGCCAGATTAGTTTAACTGGCATAAATAGCGCCGCGACCCCCGGGGCCGCTGGTCCTAATGGTGTTCCGCCCGAAGGTATGACTCCCCCAGATGGCGCCACTCCGCCAGCTGATAGTGGAACGCCACCTGCCGATATGCCGGCTTTTGGAGGCGGACCTCGCTAACTAAATTTGTTCTATTCTTATGAATAATATGAAAAAAAGTATTTCCATGGTTGTCGCCTTGTCGGCCGTTTTACTAGTTTTATCTGGTTGTACTAGTAAACAAGTCTCTCCAATGATTAACCAAAATCAAAGTGATCCTAAGACGTCTCAAAGGGGCGGGAGCGAACCGCGAAATGGCCGTATGCCAGACTTTGGTCAACCGGAGCGCGTTGCAGATTTACGCGGAGTAGTAACAACAGTTGTTGGTAATGAAGCTACTATTTTAAAAATTGCACTTAATCAAGGACGCCGTGTGAGCTCAACTGAGCCGAGTGTTAGTCCAAGTATCCCGGAAGCACCCGCTCTGTCTTTGAATGGCAGCGTTAATGGTATCCGTGGAAGCCAGGAAAATTTTGGTGGTCCGGGCGGCGGTCTCAACCGAGGTGATTCGAGCACAACTAATCGTGCCGCCATGTTAGTCAACCTTAAAGCTATGAGCACTGGGCAAGAAAAAGTTATTATTCCAGTCGGAATAAAAATGATAAAATCAGAAACCGATGCTACCGGGAAACGGACTATGATTGAGGCGTCGTTAACCGATATTATCGCTGATAAGATGATTACGATTTGGTTAAATACAAGCGTTACCGACAAGAAGATCGCTGACTTCATTTTAATTAATTAATAAAATTATGGCCCAATCTATTCTAGAAGAAAGCAAGAAAGCTAGGGGTGGTTTTTTTCGCTTATTTTTTAAAAAGAAATTTATAATTAGTGCGATTATAATTATCGCCCTCGCTCTAGGCGCCTACTATTTTATTAATAAAAATAAACAGAGCGCCGCTGTGACTGTTCAGATAAAGCAGTATATAGTTAAAAAGGAAGATTTAAAAATATCGGTCAGTGCATCCGGCAAGGTAGTGGCAAAAGATGGCGTAGAATTATCATTTCCGGTCTCAGGCAATCTTGAAGTCGATAATGTTTATACTAAAGAAGGCGATAAAATAAAAAAGGGCGATAAGATAGCTTCCGTTAAAACGGAAAGTTTAGCCTTTGAATTACGTAGTGCTTATAACAATTATCAATCGGCGCTCGCCAATTATAACTCCAAAATAGCAACGGCGACTGATAGTGAAAAAAACAAGGCGAAAGCAACGATTGATCAGGCGCAAGTTTCTCTTGATCAGGCGAAAATCAGTTTAGAGCAAACAAAGTCGAACTCTGCCCAAAGCATTACTAATGCTGAGACAAATGTGACTACAGCCGAGAGCAATCTCAAACTCAATAATACTATTAATGATAGCGAGATAGTTCATAATGCGTATTTAAGTTTAATTAACTCTCTTAAATCAGTTAATGTTAATTTAGCAAAATTGCTGCGTGATTCTGATAGTATAATCGGTGTTGATGATATAAATATTAATAGCGATTTCCGTCTCGGCTTAGGAGCTTCAAATACAACCTCTCTGGCGACGGCTAAAGCTAGTTATTTAAGAGTAAAAAGTCTGCGCGCCAGCTTCGACACTTCGGTTGCTATTCTTAATGATAATAGTTCTAATAGTACCGTTGACGGCGTGGCAATTAAAGCTACTCAAGTAGTTAGTGCTATGCAAGATCATGAGCGCGATATGCAAAATTTGTTGGATTCAACCATTACTTTTTCTGGTCTTTCGCAATCAAAATTAGATGGTTTTAAATCGACTATTAATGCTAATCAATCCAGCGCTATTTCGATGGCGTCTAGTATTAACAATGCGACTCAAGCTGTTGATAATGCGAAGAGCAGTCTTGACCAATATCAAACCGCTTACAATAAAGCTGTTAACGATTTAAAAACAATAAAAAATCAAGCGGATCAGAATATTAATAATGCGATTAATTCAGTTAAGGCAAGAGAAATTTCTTTGGCTCAGGCTAAAAATGATTATGCGGATTTAATTGCACCGATTAATGTTAATGATTTGGCCTCCGCTCGTTCGTCCTTGACCTCGGCGGCTATCTCAGTTGACCGAGCTAAGTATAACATGGAGCAGGCGACCTTAATCGCGCCGATTGATGGTATAGTGTCAATGTTAAATTATAAGAAAGGCGATATTATTCTTGACTCTAGCAACTCAAAAACAGTTGCAACGATCATTAATAACGACACCCTATATATTGAAGTAAATGTTGAAGAAGCTGATATTAGCAAGTTGAAAATCGGCGATAAGGCGCAAGTTACGTTTGACGCAGTTGATGGTGTTAATTTAACCGGCGAAATCAGTTTTATTTCTCTGACTTCGACCACTAGTTCGAACGGGATTGTTACTTATTTGGTTCGAGTGATTTTATCTAATACTGGTGCATCTCAGATTAGAGAAGGAATGACAGCCGCGCTTGAATTTATTACTTCCGAAGCTCAAGGAGCCATCGCTATTCCAGTCCAGGCAGTACGAAACATCGGTGGTAAGCCATCAGTCGAAATGGCCGACGGCAGTATCCGTAATGTTGTGACCAATTTTACTGACGGCAAAAAAGTTGAGGTCATAAGCGGGCTTCAAGAGAATGAGATGATTATTTATTAATATGATTAATAATGCGGCTATAAAATTAGAAAATGTCTATAAATCTTATTATTTAGAGAGCGGCGAAGAAATCCCTGTTCTTAAAGGCATTAATTTAGAAATTAAGAAAGGAGAATTTGTTGCTATCATGGGTGAGTCGGGTGGTGGCAAAACCACTTTGTTGAATGTTATCGGTTGTTTGCACCCCTTGGGTAAAGGAAAATATTTTTTAGACGGTGAAAATATAGGTAATGTTAAAGATGATTTTACTTTAGCCTTTATTCGTAATCAAAAAATGGGGTTTATTTTTCAGCAATTTAACCTATTTTCTCGTTTTTCTGCTTTAAAAAACGTCGCTTTACCAGCTCTTTATGCTGGTATTTCTGCAGTTGAGAGAAATAATAAATCGAAAGAGCTTCTAAAATCAATTGGTTTGGCAGATCGTATATATCATCGACCTACGGAGTTATCCGGCGGACAGCAGCAACGCGTTGCAATTTGTCGCGCGCTCGTAAATAATCCAGAAATAATTTTAGCCGATGAACCGACGGGAGCACTTGATTCTAAATCCGGAGTAGAGGTAATGAAAATATTTACTAATTTTAAGAATCAAGGTCGGACAGTCGTGATGGTAACTCATACGACCGAGGTTGCAAAATATGCCGATCGAATCATTTATTTGCGTGATGGCCAGGTGGTTGATAACAATTATAAATTAAAGGGTAACTATTAATTATGATTTGGGAAATTATTAAAATGTCGTTTGAATCTCTCTTGGCCAAAAAAACTCGGACTTTTTTATCAATGCTGGGTATTATTATTGGCGTTGCAACCGTTATTGCTGTTTTCGCAGTTGGTAAAGGCGCACAAGAATCAGTTAATTCTCAATTTCAAAATCTTAGTGCTAATTCAATTTTAATTATGCCAAATCGAGGGCGCGGTTTTACGAGTAGTTCTAAATTAAAAACCGCCGATGCCCAGTTGCTTTTAAGCGCTGATCATGTCGCTTCGGCGACCGGAGCTATTCAGGGAAATGCTACGGTTTCTTACGGTTCGACCGATAAGAGCTATAGTGTTGTCGGCGTTGATCAAAATTTTATTAGTATTTCCAATTTGAATATTGAACAGGGTAGAGGGATAGAGATTGATGATATCGATAATAAGACGACTGTCGCTGTTGTCGGTGCGACCGTTGTTTCCGATTTGTTCTCTGGTGGCGAAAGTCCAATCGGTCAAGAAATTACCGTCGGTGGAAAAAAAATAGAGATTGTCGGAGTTTTAAAAAAATTAGGTTCTCGCATTGGTATGATTTCTGTCGACTCGGCGGTTGTTTTACCGAGCACAACCGCTGAAAAAAGCATCTTGGGATCCAGAGGACAAGTTATGATTACGACGGCGGTTGATAATGTTGATAACACCAGCCTAGCCACAAGTAGTATTACAGCTATCTTGCGAACCGAACATAAGCTCAAAACTAGCCAAGAAAATGATTTTCAAATCATGGATGCGGGTAGTATGGTTGCGGCCGCGCAAGCCTCTGCCAAGACTATGACTGCGCTTTTAACAGCTATCGCGGCTATCACTTTACTTGTTTCTGGTATCGGGATTATGAATGTCATGTTTGTGACGGTGGCTGAGAGAACTAAGGAGATCGGCATCTCCAAGGCAATCGGCGGCAAGCAATCTGATATTTTAAGCCAATTTTTATTAGAGTCGGTGATTTTATCGATGGTCGGTGGCGCAATCGGAATAATTATCGGACAAGGGGCGATTCCAATTATTACTTATTTTAATTTGATAAGTATGGTTTCGTCTTGGACCGGCCCCTTGATTGGTTTTAGTTTTTCGGTTGTTGTCGGCATTTTTTTCGGATTCTATCCAGCCTTTAAAGCAAGCAGACTTGATCCGGTCGACGCTTTGCGCAGTGAATAATCGCCGGCTTAGGGATAGCCATTAAGAAGGAAAAGGATAAGATTAAAAAGGCTTGGCATTTTCCTAATTGGCATTTTCCAAAATTTTATAAATAAATTTTATTAAAAAAGAGCTCGATAATTCGAGTTCTTTTTAACATATTTATAAATTTATGCTACTATTATATTAAGTTTCTTTTAAAGAGTTTAACTAGTAATTAAAATAAGCAGTATATGAAAATAAATAAAATTTGGCTTTTCATTATTTCTGTGGCGATTCCGCTTTTTATCGGTTTTATCGGCTCGTTTCTAACAACTCCGAACATAGACCCTTGGTATACGAGTTTGAATAAACCTTGGTTTACGCCGCCTAACTGGTTATTTAGTCCTACTTGGACGGTTCTTTTTATTTTGATGGGTTTGGCCTTATTTTTAATTCTTAAAGATGGTCGTCAAAATCGTTATTTTAAAGCCGCTTGTCTGAGCTTTGGTTTCCAACTTTTTCTTAATCTTTATTGGTCATTTCTTTTCTTCTATATCAAACAACCGCCGCTGGCGTTTTATGCGATTGTTTCATTATGGTCGATGATTTTTGTAAATATTTATTATTTTTATCAAATTAAAAAATCCGCGGCTTATCTTTTAATACCATATATTGTCTGGGTAACTTTCGCGGCCGTTTTAAACTACTCTATTTGGCTTCTTAATTTATTTCCGTTTTAATCCTTTTTTGCAAGAATTAATTCGTTAATTTAAATATTGGCTCTTTATTATAAATAAGGGGCTTTTATTGACAACTAGCAAATAATTAATTAGTATATAGTGTTAGTATCGAGCAGATATTAACCGGAAAAGATCTTTTAAAATAAGTCATAAAGTTACAACCCCAAATCTTGCTATCATGAAAAATTCAATTAGAAAAAGAATTTTCGACGACATCGTTTCATTTGTTTTTAATCTTGACTCGGGCATAGTCGTGTCCGCAAATTTCAGCGAGCCCGCGGAAGTTACTCCGTATACTCTAATTGCCGATCTCTTAGATCCGTTTAATTTGCAACGGCTTTTAATTGAGATTGAGCCATTTTTTTCAATTCGGATAGAAGATCATGAAATTTTCCGAACCCCGGTCGTTAACGGTTTGCCTGGCTATTGCGGGTACGACGAAAAACCCTTTGTAACGAAAAATTTCGGCGAGCTAGCCAGCCTCGTGGCTAGAAAAATTTAAATATCAAGAAAATGACAATTCACTCAGATGCAGAAATAATAGAGGCAATCAGAGAGGCAATAAAGGATAATATTTCGTCTCGCTGTGACAGGGAATTCGATTTAGAGACAAATTTAGTCGATATTTGTTTCGCTGATCATAAATCAGATAAGAAAGGAAACAATTGGCTTAATTTAGTCCACTTAATTCACGATCTTGAAATTCAATTCGAGATTACGGTAACTGATGATGATTTGTTAACTTTTAAAAAGGTTCGCGATATTTTGGTTTGTATTAAAAGTTTGCTTAACGCCAGAGCAAGAACCTTGGAAAAAACTAGGAGACGGTCTTAATGTCCGTCTTTTTTATTTTAAAGAACAATATGGCTAATAATAGCCATATTTTTTATATAAAAAAATTGACATTTGGTCTATTATTTGGTAAACTTAAAAATAAGAAAATTTATTTAAATATATTATGAAAAATAAGAAAATTCTCCTTATTCCGGTTTTATTATTATTTGTTTTTATACTTAGTGCCTGCGGTTTAAAAACTGCGCCAGCACCAGTTGATGAACCAGCGCCCATTTCTGTTAAGGGGCAAACCGTGAGCGAGAGCTTAAGTATTAAACAGGATTTGGAATATCCCGGCATGATTGTAGCGGAGAGCGAGGCGAGCATTGTTGCTAAGGTGAGCGGTAATTTAACGGCCGCTAATTTTAAGGTTGGCGATCAAGTAACGCTCGGGCAAGAACTCGCTAAAATTGACGATGTTAATTCAGCCGCGTTTAATCCGAGCAATTACAATACCAGTCAGATAAAGCAAGCGATTAATGGCGTCAGCCAGGCCGAAGCGGGTTATAATTTAGCTAAAAGTAATTATAATAATCTTTTAATTTCTTCGGTTAAGGATTTGCGGAGCGCAGAAATTAGCCGCGACCAAGCAGCCAAAGGACAAAGCAATTTAGACTTAACGGCCGCGGAAAGCATTAAAAGTGCCGAGCTCGCTTATGAAACTTCAAAGATAGCCGTTGAACAGGCTCGTTTAACTTTAGAAAATCGCCAGAAACTAGCTGATCAATCCGTTAAAGATGCTAAGACCAACGCGGAAAATACAATTAGCTCAGCTTTAAGCGCGGTGAGCACGACCATTACTAATATAAATAATATTACGGCGCTCGATGATAATAATACAGTCTCTATTCCATATCGCTCTAATTTGGGAGCCCTAGATTCTAGCGTCTACAATATCACTAAGCAATCATATCAAGACGCTAAAAACGCGCAGGTCGATTATAGTACGAAAAAGTTTACTAATTTAAATGATAAACTGATTGCGGTTTCCTTGGTAGTTAAGGCGGCAAAAAAATTAACTGATGATACTAAAACTTTATTAGAAAAAACAATTACTTCGACTTCGCTACCGCAAAGTTCTTTGTCTGGGCCGTCTTTATCGGGTTTACAAACGTCAGTCGCTGGTTACCAGACGCAGATGAGTGTTGTTGTTAGTCAAATTGACGGTACTATTCAGAGCTTAGCTAATATCGATTTGAATAATACTAGTTTACTAGATAGCTTGCGTCAGGCTTACGATTTGTCTAAGCAGCAGCAAGCGAGCGCTGAACAAGCCCTGAGTAATTTAAAGGCGGGAAACACTAGTCAGAAAGATTCAGCTGGCTTTGCCTATAATTTAGCGCAGAACCAATATGATAATTTAAGAGTTAAAATTGAATCGCAAATTTTAGCGGCCAAGACGCAGATGGAAACCGCCGCTCTCCAATATAATAACGCCGTTACTACTCTGCAGGGTTTGTATGATGCTCACTCCGTTATTTCTCCGCTTACGGGCACGATTACTAAAGTGTTTATCGCAAGCGGTGAAGCAGTTAATCCGGGTCAGCCGATTTTAACTGTTTCGCAAACGCAAAATATCAAAGTTCAATTTTATGTCGAGCCGGATAATCTACTCGCGATTAATCCTGGCTTGCCGGTTAAAGTAATAACGGACAATAATAATTCTTATGACGGTATCGTGGCCGCGGTTTCTCCACAAGCGGATCCGGTTACTCGTCGTTTTCTAGTTGAAGTAAAATTGGAAAAAAGTGAGGGTGTATTTTTAGGAACAGTAGCGACCGTGCAATTAAGTTTAACGAAAACAGCTGGTTCCCCGGGTTTAATAATTCTTCCTTTATCGGCAGTGACCGTCGGGCAAAATGGTAATTTTATTTTTATTGCGGAAAATAATCAGGCGAAGAAAGTCGCGGTTGAGATTAAAGAAGTTATGGGTGAGGTGGCTAAAATAAAAGTTGATTTGCCCGCCGATACGGTCATTATTACTGACGGTAATAAACTTATTCAAGAGGGGCAGACAGTTTCTCTGACGAAATAGATATGGAGATAAACATCAATAAAAAAGAAGAAGAAAAATATCAATTGCCGATTGAAGCAGCGGAAAATAAACTGAATGCTCATAAAAATTCCGACCATCTTTATTTGGAAAAATTAAAATTCAACCCCGAACTTCGCAAGAGTTGGTTGAATTTTTTTATTGTTAATTTTCGGGTGGTCATTTTACTAATTGTACTTTTGACTGGTCTGGGCGTTTACTCCTTCAGTGTTTTGCCGCGTGAATCTAATCCGGAAGTAAAAATTCCGATTGCGATTGTTATGACAACTTATCCCGGAGCCTCGCCGGCTGATATTGAGGAATTAGTTTCCAAAAAAATAGAAACCGGAATCGCCGGTGTTAAAAATGTTGATAAAATTACCTCGCAATCCTCTAATTCCGTTTCTATGATTACGGTTGAATTTGACGCTAAGGCCAATTTGAACGATTCTATTCGCAGCTTGCAAGACGCGGTTTCTAACGTGAAACCAAAATTGCCCAGCGACGCGAATGAGCCAATAGTCAAAGAAATATCGCTTGATGACTCGCCGATAATGGTTATGTCCTTATCTGGTCCCTATGACGGCCTTGTTTTGCGTAACGCTGGCGACAAGATAAAAGACGAGCTGGAAAAAATTTCTGGCGTGCGCGAAGTTACTATCTCTGGCGGCGATGAAAGGGAGTTTAGTGTAGAGTATGATCCGCAAAAACTTGTTCTTTATAATTTATCGGCGCTCCAGGCTAATCAAAAAATTCAGGGGGCTAATTTAGCGATTCCGGCCGGAACCTTCGAGGGTCGCAGCTATTCTTATTCTGTGCGGGCTGACGGACGTTTTTTTACAGTCGCGGTTTTAGCGAATACGCCGATCATGCATACAGAGGCGGGGGCGATAATATATTTAAAAGATATTGCGACTGTTAAGGATACGGCTGTTAAAAAAACAGTTTATTCCCGTTTGTCTACTCAAGGCAAGGAAGCTTCAAGTGATGTTACTTTGCAGATTATTAAAAAAACCGGCGGCAACGTTATTGAAACGGCCGAGAAGGTGCGCGCGACATTTGATAACGAACTTAAAAAAATGCCGAGCGGCCTGCATTATGATATTACGGTTGATATGAGCGAGGAGATAGATGAAAGTTTTACACAATTGACGCATGATTTTTTGTTGACGATAATTCTTGTTTTTGCGATTCTTTTTTTAATCGTTGGTTTCAAGGAGGCTTTAGTTGCCGGCTTAGCCGTGCCTTTGGTTTTCTTCGCTACTTTCGGTGTCATGCTTTGGACTGGCATCAGCCTTAATTTTTTGTCTTTATTTTCATTAATTTTAGCTTTGGGATTATTAGTCGACGATGCGATTGTCGTCGTGTCGGCTACCAAGCAATATTTGCGGACCGGAAAATTTACGCCGGAAGAAGCCGTTCTTTTAGTTTTAAATGATTTTAAGGTTGTTCTACTTACGACAACTCTGACTACGGTATGGGCGTTTTTGCCGCTCTTAATGTCGACGGGCATCATGGGAGAATTTATTAAATCTATTCCGATTACGGTTTCGGTTACTTTAATTTCCTCGCTCATTATTGCGCTAATCATTAATCATCCTTTGGCCGCTGTTTTAGAGCGTATTCGTCTGACGCGGAAAATATTTTCTTTTTTCTTCGGTATTATTTTTATTCTCGCCCTAGTTTTAGCGATTAGTGCTGGTATAGCTGGTATTATTATTGCCTTAGCACTAGTAGGCATAGAGGTGGCGCTCGCTCGCTGGTATTTAAAGAAAGGGAGAGCGATACTTATTACTAATAGCGAATTAGTGGCGCGCGAATGGCAGAGCGATGAATTAATTAAGAAAAAATTGCGAGAGCAGGGAAGTCATGATAATGATAACTTTGGCAATCGTCTTCTGCACGGGATTATTCGGTTTGACGTTTTTCTGCCTATCTATGAAAAATATTTACGGCGCTTAATCGCTACCAAAAAATCTCGTTTTAAAACTTTAGCCTTTGTTTTTATTTTATTTATTATAGCTATTGCCTTGCCGGTAACCGGAATCGTGCAAAGTGAATTTTTTCCCGCCGCGGATTCGACGATGGTAATGGTTAGCTTAGAGGGTCCCATCGGTTTGAATTTAGAAGAGACCGACAAGATTGCCCGTCGAGTGGAAGAGCGTTTGTATAAATATCCGGAAATTGAAAATTTCACGACTATTGTCGGTGTTGGTGGTTCAGCCGATAGCTTAGTCGCCGGCGGCAATTCTTCCCACCTCGCCTCATTTACTTTAAAACTAACGCCGACTAAAGAGCGCTCGGTTAAAGCCTATGAATTAGCCGATCAAATAAATGAAGATGTCTCTGATATTAAAGAGGCGGTTATTAAAGCTTCGGCTCCCGCAGGTGGCCCGCCTTCCGGCGCAGCTTTTCAAGCAAATATTGCGGGTGATGATTTACAGGTTTTGGACAAAATTGCTAAAGAGTTAGAGGGGCCGCTCCAAGCCTTACCCGATGTTTCAAAAACAGATATTTCTTTAAAAGATTCTCCGGCTGATTATTCATTTATCCTTTCGCCGGCTCGCCTCGAACTTTATAATCTTAATGCCGCTTATGTCGGCTCGGCTTTGCGTCTGGCCATTACCGGGACCGAGGTAACGACGGTGATTGAAGGCGGCAAGGAAATAAAAGTTTTTGCTCGGTTCGCGCCCGATAAAATTCCTGATTTAGAAGCGATTCAAAATTTACAGATTTTAAATACTAGAAATCAGCCGGTCTTCTTAAAAGACGTTGCGACTATAGAATTAAAGCCGTCGGTGGCGACGATTACGCGGATTGATCAGCGTCGAACCGTTCTTTTAACGGCGACTTTAAAAGGCGGCGCCAATTCAACCCTAGTCGTCTCCGAATTTCAGAAAAAAATTAAAGATTATAAATTGCCTTCTGGCTATGAAATTACTTATGGCGGCGAAAGCGAACAAAATACCGAGTCGGTCATGTCGATTCTAAGAGCGATGGTTGTTGCTTTTCTTCTAATTATCTCGACCCTCATAATTCAATTTAATTCTTTTAAAAAAGCGGCTATCGTGCTCGTGACTATCCCCTTGGCGCTTATTGGTGTTTTCTTTGGGCTGGCGGTTTCTGGTTTGAATTTATCTTTTCCCGGATTAATCGGTATTCTTGCTTTATGCGGCATTGTGGTTAAGAACGCGATTATTTTAATGGATAAGATTAATTTAAACTTGAAGAGCGGAATTGATTTTAAAGATGCGATTGTCGACGCCGGTAAATCGCGCCTAGAGGCAATTTTCATTACCTCTATTTGTACGATTTTAGGTATTATCCCAATTACTTTTTCCAACGAAATGTGGCGCGCTCTTGGCGGCGCGATTATTTTCGGACTCCTTTTTTCCTCGTTCCTTACTCTGTTTATGGTTCCGACTTTATTTATGACTTTTGTTAAGGAAAAGAAAAAATATAACTAACAAAAAATATGTCTAATCCCATTAAGCCTAGTTTCAAAACCGAGTGGTTTGCCTGGTGTTTAATTATAATCAGTTTTTTAACTGGGCTGTATTTTTATCAACATTTTCCCGCCCAAGTGCCGACTCATTGGAATATAAAAGGAGAAGTTAACGGCTATAGCGGTCCTTTTATGGCCGCCTTCATGATTCCTCTTATGATGGTTGGTATGTATTTTCTTTTTTTAGTTTTGCCCTATTTTGATCCGAAAAAAGACCAATATGCTGGCTTCGCCGGTGTTTATCATAAATTTAAAGATTTAATTGTCACCTTTTTGTTTATCCTTTATTTTTTGACGGGCCTGAATGGTATCGGCTACAAAATAAATATTAGTTTTTATGCGCCGATTATGGTTGGTCTTTTGTTTATTATTTTAGGGACGCTTTTAGAGAAAGTAAAAATGAATTGGTTCTTAGGCATCCGAACTCCTTGGACTATGTCGTCGGAGACAGTTTGGAATAAGACGCATAAGCTAAGTAGTCGGGTTTTAATTATTTCCGGTTTGCTTATGGCCGCTACTGTTTTAGTGACGGAGAAGTTTAAAATAATTCTCTTTGTCCTCTCAGTGGCCTTGATTGTTTTTGCTTTGCCGATTTATTCTTACGTTCTATACGCTCAGGAAAAAAAATTAAAAAAATAAAAATTGTTTAAAATAAATAAAAAACCCCTCACGTTAGTAGGGGTTTTTGCTTTTTACAGCAAAGAGTTAGTTTTGAGATTATTCCAGCGGCCATAAACCAGGGGTGGTTAATTGACAGTGGAATTGCTGGATCAATTTGTCTTCTTCGGAAATTTTGGGTGGTATTTCCGACATTCCGTCTGGCTTCAAGTCTTTGGGTGCACAACACTCCTTCGAGAGCCTCATTTCTTCAATGAGACGTTTAAGACGGTAAATTGTTAAGAGAAGAGCGCCCAAACAGGTGGCGATTGCTCCCCAAAAGAACGGAGTAATCCAGAGGTTTTGCGATTCTGTTTTGATGAAAAAATGGTAAATTATCTGTACCAGAATTCCACCAAAGAATAGAAATAGCCCGATAACTTTTAGCTTTTTCATGGTTCAAGTGCTTGGGGTTAGATTTTGCGGCGCGGCCATCCAATGATAGTAATAGTCATAGTAGGCTTCCTCTTCTCTCTGGTCTTGTTCGTAGGCCGCGAGACCTATCCAGCCGAAGAAAACGGCCAGGGTAATAGTTATAGCGGAGACAAGCATGGGCCAGCGGCAAACATCTTTATACGGGCCGGTAAAGACATCGGTCCAAGAAATAAGAAAAACTATAAAGAGGACAAGCGCTAGCCAGGAGCTAAAGTTAAAAAGTTTTTCCAAATTTTTTGGCTCCATTCTTTCCAGAAATAAGTTTCCGATAATCAGGAAGCTAGCGGTAGCGGCTAAAGTGTATAGCCAGGAAGCGAGAAGACCAGGTTGGTCAGGCAGAAAGCTGAGGCCGAAAAAAAGACCACAGATGATCAAAGCCTTTATTAAAAAGGACTTTGCAAGGGACGTTTCTTTTTTCATGGGTTTGGAATTTTAGTTTCTGTTTGATTTTTTTCAGTAATCATGCGCCAGGCAATATGGATAATAGTCATGAAAATAATGAAGCCGGTAACTGAGTAGTTAGTTAAAGGATCATCAATCTTTAAGGCGACGAGCATTCTTTGGATGCTGGTTATTAAGAAGGCGGCTACCAGTAAATGGTTGTTAACTAGGTAGCGCCATTCTGTTTGTTTTAGCACCCTTCTTTTAATATTCCTCGGCTTTTCACTAATCTCGAAAACCAACATGATGTATAAAATCAGGGAAATGATAACGAGGGACCAGCGAACGGTTCCGAGCCAGGTTTCAGCAAATATATTTAAGAATGATACTGAAAAAGCGAGAAACATTCCGGCGGTAAGGAGCGAGCAGAAAGAAAGGAATTTTTGGGTCTGCTCTTCTTTAGAGCCAAACTCAACAAAGTAGTGACCGATGATTAAGAAGCTTACGAAGGCGGCCCAAAGGTTAAGGTGAGCAGTCGCTTTTTGGCTGTCTATCCATAAACTAAGGATGGCAGCGATGGTTAACACGATAATAATACTAAAAAGAGAGTAGAGAAATTTTTTCATGGGCTTGGGAATTAGGTGGGACAAAAATTATAGGGGTTTATGATTTGGGTTTTTATTAGAATTTTAAGGTACGAATTACTTTATTTCATCATTAATAATACGTTCTGTCAAGAGTTTTATTAACATCTTAAACGGTGTAGAATAAGAAGGTAAATATGCTAAAAGATATTCCTTTGGCTACCTATTTTCGCCCGAAAACTTTGGGAGAATTTGTCGGCCAAGAAAAAAATATTGGTGAAAAGGGCTGGCTTTATCAAGCGATTAAAAATGATAAGGTGCCGTCTTTAGTTTTTTGGGGTCCGCCTGGAAGTGGCAAAACGACCTTGGCTTTTATAATGGCTAAAGAAACTAAATCGGAATTCCGTGAATTAAGTGCGACTTCAAGCGGCATTAAAGATTTAAAAGTAATAGTTGATCGTGCTAAAGAGAATAAGCGCTTAGGAGTAAAAACAATTTTATTTATCGATGAAATTCATCGCTGGAATAAGGCGCAACAGGACGCGCTTTTGCCGCAAGTGGAAAACGGTACGGTTACATTAATTGGAGCGACGACGGAGAATCCGAGTTTCGCGGTAAACGGCGCTTTGCTTTCGCGCGTTAAAGTTGTTGTCCTTGAAGCGTTGAGTGCTGAGAATTTAGAAATTATAATTTCGCGCGCCGCTCGAGAATTAAAAGCAAAAATTACGTCTGAAGTCAGCGGGCTTATCGCGAAACTTGCTAATGGTGATGCACGTAAAGCTTTGAATATTTTAGAAAGTGCGATTGAAACTAAGGGGAAGATTACGGTTCAGTTAATCAAAGAGATGATTAGCAAACCGAATTTATTATATGATAAGAGCGGCGATGAACATTATAATTTGATTTCAGCGCTTCATAAATCAATGCGCGGTGGTAACGCCGATGCGGCGGTATATTATTTAGTGCGTATGCTTGAAGCCGGTGAAGACCCACTGTACATTGCGCGGCGCTTAATTCGTTTTGCTTCGGAAGATATTGGTCTCGCCAATAATAGCGCTCTGATGCTCGCGACAACGGCTTATGAGGCCTGTCATAAAATCGGGATGCCGGAGTGCGGCGTTAATTTAGCGCATTGCGTCGCCTATCTCGCGAAGTCGCCGAAAAGTATTGTCGCCTATATGGCTTATGAAAAAGCAAAAGCGGAAGTGGAGGCATCAGGTAATTTGCCTGTTCCTCTTTATTTGCGCAACGCGCCGACTAAACTCATGAAAGATTTGAATTACGGCAAAGGGTATAAGTATACGCCGGTAGTCGATGATAGCGATCAGGAATATTTGCCGGAAAAACTAAAAGGGAAGAAGTTTTTGTAGTTTTTATTAGCCTAACTTATTTAAAGCTAATTTATAGCCGCGACCGTTAAAAGTATGAATCAGGTTGCGGTTTTTATTTTGGTTAAGTTTGCGGCGCAGGCTCGCAATATGCGATTCAATTGAATTAGAGAAGGGGTCAAAATTATAGTCCCAAACATGCTCCAGGAGTTGCTGTCGCGCCACAATCTGGTCGCGGTGGCGCAAGAGATATTCTAGTAAATTAAATTCGCGGCGAATTAAATAAATTTCCTGGCCACCGCGTCGAATTATTTTTGTGCGGGCGCTTAAAGTAAGATTATCTATTTTAAAGAAATCTCCTTCAATTTTTGTCGGTCGCTTTAAAATCGCTTGGATGCGCATTAATAATTCGTCGAATAAAAAGGGTTTTGTTAAGTAATCGTCAGCGCCCAAGCTAAACATTTGCTCTTTAGTAGAAATTTCAGATTTAACGGTGAGCATAATAACCGGCACATGTTTTTTCTCATTTCTAATTTCTTTTAAAACCTCAGGGCCGTTCATTTTCGGCAGAACATAGTCGAGAATAATAAGATCGTAATTGCCGGTACGGCCCAAGAAGGCGCCGCGTTCGCCGTCGCTTGCTGTTTCGATATCAAAGAACTGCGCCTCTAGGCCTTGTTTAAGAAATTCGACGATCGTGCGCTCGTCATCAATAATAAGAATTTTCATAAGTTTATAGATGTTAATTGATATTAATTAGTAACGCCTTTATTTTAATTAATTAGAAATTAATAAAATTTAAAGATTTTCTAAAGAAAATATAAAGCTTAGGAGAAGTCAGGGATTTATTTGCCTAAAAGAGTGATAAATAGTAAAATCATTATATATGAGCAAAGCGTTATCCAACCAAGAACCTAAAGGTACCCGAGATTGGCTCCCGGAAGAATTTTTGATTAGAAAATATATTTTTAACACTTGGCGCCGCGTTTGCTTGCGGTACGGGTTTGAAGAGTATTTAACCCCGCTTGTCGAAAGTGCTGATATTTATCGAGCGAAGTCCGGTGAGGATATCGGGGGCAAAGAACTCGTGACCTTCACTGATTTTGGTGGTCGAGAATTATCGATTCGCCCAGAGATGACGCCATCGGTTACGCGCATGGTTACTAAAGTTTACGCGGCAAGCCCCAAGCCTTTAAAATATTTTTCCGTTGCTAATTTCATGCGCAACGAAAAGCCTCAGCGCGGACGCAATCGTGAATTTTGGCAGTTAAATTGTGATATTTTTGGGAGTGATACTATCGCCGCCGATATTGAGATTTTGCAATTAGCGCTCGATCTCATGCTCGAATTCGATCCGCCGCAAGACTCCTTTGTTTTAGCGGTTAGCAATCGCAAATTAATTGATGCGGTTTTAGAATTAAGTGGTGCGGAGGCGTTAGATAAAGAAGCTAAAACCTTAGTCGTAAGAACTTTAGATAAATGGGCGAAACTAAGCAAAGATGATATTTTAGAACGTTTAACGAGCGCCGGACTTAATGAAGCGGCGGTTACCATTTTAGAAAAGTTCATGGCGAGCGCCAGTTTAGAGGAACTATTAAAAGCTTTGCCAGAGTTAAAAGAAAATATCGGCTTAATGGAGACGACTAAAATTTTGGGGGCTTTGGAAGATTTGGGTTATGGCGACTGGTTTGAATTTAATCCGACGGTTATCCGCGGTTTTGACTATTATGATGGTATGGTTTTCGAAGTCTTTGATAAAAATCCGGAAAATAAAAGAGCAATGTTTGGCGGCGGCCGCTATAATGGACTGGCGGAAATTTTCGGAGAGAAAAATTTTCCGGCTGTTGGTTTTGCACCCGGAGATGAGACAACCAGATTATTTTTGGAGAGTTGGGATTTACTAGCCGGAGCGAAAAGCGAGCAACCTGAAAAGTATTATTTACCATTACTTAGCGTTAGCCTAGATAAGGAAATTAACCGCCTAGCCAAAGGATTGCGCAGCCGTGGTTTAAATATTTTACTCGGACTTGAAGAACAAAAAATTGGCAAGGCCTTGGAATTTGCCAATAAAAAGGAAATTACGAAAGTTATTATTTTGGGCGAAGATGAAGCAAAAAAAGGAGTTTATAAGATTAAGGATATGGAGAGCGGGGAAGAGAAAATAGATAAATTTTAACTAATAATAAAAAATATATGGAAGAAATTAAGGACAGTTTTGTTTCTAGCGAAAAGCGAAGCTTTAAGCTTGGCCTAGGCAAGGCAATCGCCTCTTCTTTGTCCGGTTTTATCGCCGGAATTATTGTCACTCTGATTATCGTTTTTGCCTTTTTTGAAGTTACTCTGAAGTAGAGGAGGTAAGGGGAGAAAATAATTAAATAAGTATATGAAAAAAATTCTAATTGGCGGATTATTTTTTTCTCTTTTATTATTTTCGGGGTGCTCACTCAGGGGCGCTGAAAAGAAAGTAGTTAATAATCAGGACAAACCAGGGAGTCGAGTTGATAATTTTATCGAAAATGACCGCTCTCCAAACTTGTCTCAAGTAGTAAATAATGAATCGCGTCTAGTTATCCAAGACGCTTTTTCTTTAGAAGCCCCGGCTAATTGGAAAGAGAGTCCGGCGCTCGTACCCGGGGTATCTTTAATGATGGTTAATAGTACAGAAACAAGCACTCGTCCAGAAGTTAAGAGAATAAATTTTAAAAGTTATTTTTCGATTTCTTATGCTACGCTAGATGGAAAAACTTTAACCCAATATAATACTTATCTGAAAGATAAGTTAACCCAAATGGTTGAGGGTATTACTTTTGAAGATTTAGAGCCAATTATTATTGACGGTCGGCCGACACAAGTATTTAGCGCCGACTTAACCCAGCAGGGAGTGGATTTTAAGGTTTTGATGTTCGTGGCGACCGGAGAAAATAATGACGTCTGGATGATTTCTTTTAATACCTTAGCGGAAAGTTTAAGTAGCTACCAAGATTTATTTTATAAGATTGCGGACAGTTTTCGGGAGAAGTAAAGACAAATCCTTGCGCCTTTTGTCAAAAAGTTTTATAATATAATCACTTGAGGATAAAAAGTGAATAAATAAAAAGTAAGCTAAAAATAAAAAATAATAAAGCGTAATGGAAAACTTTATTACTTAACAAAAAAATAGATTAGATAGCAAAACACGATGAAACTTGGTGATGATCCCCAACCACTTACCAGGTTTCAACTCATGTTTTACTCTTCTTTCTATATACGCAGAAAAAATAAAAAGCATCATAAAAGTGGTTGGCAATTTTTGTGATGTTTTTTTAGTTATAGTGTGCCTGATAAAAATTTAATTTGAGATTAATTAATTTATATATAAAAATAATAAAATAAAATTAGGGTTGCAAGACTAATCTTCTCCCCAATTTCAAAAGTATGAAAAATTTTTTAAAAAATAAAATGTTAAAGCGAACCCTGCTGGGCGGTTTAATGACCGTTTTGATGATTAGTGGGGTTTTTGTAAACAATGCTTCGGCCGCAGCGTCAATTACAGTAGCCACTGGTGGTGGGAGCGTTTCTATCGACACCACTTCCGGCGGTGGAACGGGTGCTTGGACCAGTCTCACGGGTCCAGTTATAACAGAAGGTGCTTTTGGAGAAATCAATACTGGATCGCATAGTTTGACATTGCCTGCTGGGTGGGAATTTAATACTGCTCAAAATGTGACAATTGCCGTTGGCGGTGGTACATCGTTAAGTTTATCGGCTCTAATAATTACACCTACGGCTACAACGATAGATTTTTATGTAAGTGTTGCTTCGGGTGCTGGTACTGGTAGTCTGACCTTTTCAGGTATTCAAGTGAGGCCTACGGGAACAACCCCAGGTACGGGGGATATACTTCATAGCGCTGGAGTAATCACGGGTGTGACTAATGAAACTACTAATTTTGGAACTCTTACTACCATTGCGGGCACTGTTACAAAGGTAACGATTACTACACCCCCCAGTGCTTCAACTGAATATGGTTCAACCTTTGCTCAACAACCAATCGTAAAAACTCAAGATCAATTTGGAAATAATTCAACGAATGGACTCGCGGCGAGTAAAATAGTGACCTTATCATTGAGTACTGGTACTGGTACTCTTGATGGTGATGTAGATTTAGACATAGGAACTGGTGACGGAAACGGAACAGCTACTTTTGTTGGTTTAAAAATAAGTTCAGCTGGTGCAGTTGGTGAGGGTAAAAAATTAACGGCCGCAGCTCCTTCTCTTACTTCAAGTGCTGAGAGTGACGCCTTTGCCGTTACTGCTAAGGCCATTACTATAACTGCTCAAACGAATACAAAGACCTATGATGGCGATACAAGTTCGGTTGCAATATCTACGCTTACAGCAGGTACTTTAGCTGCTGGAGATACGGGCACTTATTCTCAGACTTATGACGATAAAAATTACAGTGTTGCTGGTAAAACACTAACTCCAAGCGTGGTAATTAGAGATGCAGGGTTAGTTGATGTGACTAGTAACTATACAGTAACTCCGGTAACTGATGCAACGGGTGTAATAAACAAAAAAGCAATTACCATTACTGCCGCTGCTAACGAAAAGGTGTATAACGATAATACAGCTGCGGCTGCCCTGCCAACTATTACTGTTGGCGAGCTAGTTGCTGGTGATGTTGGTGTCTATATTGAAACTTATGATAATCAGAACGTTGGTGTAACCAAAGCACTGACTCCCGCCGTTGTTTCAATTGTTGACGGCTCAAGTGCTGACATGACCGGTAACTATGATGTGACTTTGACACCAGCTTCTTTGGGGACAATTACAGTTAGACCAGTTAATGTTACAGCCCAAACCAATACTAAGGTTTATAATGCTGATACTACTTCAGTCGCTACTCCAGTAGGTGATGCTCTTCAAGGTGATGATACTTATGTAAGTCAAGGTACTCAGACATATGACACTAAAGATGTCGGAACAGGCAAAATTTTAACAGCATCTGGAGCCTCAATTACAGAATCAGGAAACTATGAAATTTCTTATGTAACTGATACAACGGGCGTAATTACAGCTAAAGGACTTACGGTCACAGATTCAGCGGTCACTTCTAAAACATATGATGGCACTACGACTGCTACTATTACAGGGGCTACTTTAGCGGGAGTAGAAGGAGGAGAAGGAGCTGGAGTCGTTGCCCTCGCAACTGCGACATCGGGTACTTTTGATACTAAAAATATTGGTGTAGGCAAAACAGTTACTTCTGCTATGACACTTACGGGCACTGGTACGGGTAACTATACTTTAGCTCAACCAACACTTACAGGCACAATTACCATAAAAGCAATTACCATTACTGCCGCTGCTAACGAAAAGGTGTATAACGGGGATACAACCGCTGCTGCTTCACCAACTATTACGGTGGGCACTCTGGGTACTGGCGATACTGGCATTTATATCGAAACCTATGATGATAGAAATGTTGGTGTTACCAAAACTCTTACTCCCGCCGTTGTTTCAATTGTTGACGGCTCAAGTGCTGACATGACCGGTAACTATGATGTGACTTTGACACCAGCTGATCTGGGGACAATCACTGTTTATGCTATCACAGTTACGGCAGGTACAGATACAAAAGTTTATGATGGTGATACTACTTCTGATGGGGCTCCTTCAGTAACTGTTGGCGCGCTACAAACTGGTGATACTATTGCAGCTATAACTCAAACTTACGATACTAGAGATGTTGGAACAGGAAAAACCCTTACTGCTTCGGGCGTAGTTTCTGACGGCAACAGTGGTAATAACTACACTCTTACATTAGCAACAAATACAACAGGAGAAATTACTGCCCGTCCAATCACAGTTACGGCAGCTACTGATACTAAAGTATACGATGACAACACTTCTTCCGATGGAGTTCCTACCGTTACTGGAGGTTCGTTAGTAGGAGGAGACGTTATTTCAGCTATGACGCAGACTTATGCTACTAAGACTGTTGGTTCCGATAAAACTATTAATGCCGCTGGTGTGGTTACCGACGGAAATAGTGGTGATAACTACACTGTTACTTTTACACCTAATATCACAGGTGTAATAAGACATGGTGCGGCCGCCTCCTTCACGGTTACTCCTTCTTCTTTAACCCCAACCACTAATGATACTTTGAATGTCGTTGTTACTGCTAAAGATGCTTATGATAATGTAGTCGATGGCGGTAATGGCGCAACCGCCTTTACCGGTATTGTCTTCCTAACTACTAATGCCACCGGACCAATTTGGTATAACCAAGTTGGAAATATAACGACTGGCGGTACTAAAACGTTTACTGATTCAGTTAAATTCCCAACCGCAGAAAGTGGCGTAGTAATTACTGCGGAAAACAGTGGAGGGGCTATTACGGGAGATTCTTCATCTATTACTGTTTCTGCTGGTCCTGTTACCCCTACGATTGCTGTTACCGCCCCAACTGCCGGTGCGACCTTGTCAGCCACTTCCACCCTAACCTTTACAACTAATTCTGGAGCAACAACTGACGCTTATGTATCAATTGATGGAGCTACTTATGTCGCCGCTACGACCAACGCTAACCCAGGCACCTATACTTTAGTTACGACTGGTTTAACCAACGGCAGCCATACCTTAAGAGTTAAGGACACTGTTAGTGGTTTAACTGGTTATAGCGATTATATAACTTTCATTGTTGCTAATAACGATTCTACAGCCCCATCACTTTCTTCTATCTCTGTAACTCCTGCGCAATCAACTGCGTCCGTTGCCTTTACCTCAGATGAAGCTGGTAATGCTAAAGTAGGTTATGGACTAACTTCAACTCATGGAAATATGACAAGTTATTCCTCAATGATTTCCGGTGCTAACACAATTGTTCTTACTGGGCTAACTTGCGGCACAACTTATCATTATTCGGTTTACGGCAAAGATAGTTCAAATAACGAATCTGTTTCGACCGATGCAACCTTTGAAACCTCGGCTTGTACCGAACCAACTGAAATATCAGTAACTAATACTAGTTTAGTTAAGCGCGTAGCTACTAAGAATGGTTTATTTGCTGATGGTTGGAAATGGATATTGGATGTTACTGCTCCAACCGCTTCGACTACCTTAGCCATGAGTTTTGATAACTTTACTGGCGCCGGTACAATTTTAGCAGCTGATAATATTCGTTTTTACTCCGCTGAATCTTCTGATCACAGCGCAACTTCATCAGCCATTGTTATTACGGCTCCAGGAGCAGGTACGGTTTGGTCAGACACTATGACTTTAGATTCAGATTTATCTAGCAACCCGGGTAGACAAATTCAAATTACTATCGAAGCAGCTGTTCCTAGCGGAACTACGGATGGTGCCTACTCAGCTAGCTATGATATTCAATAATTCTTGGTTATCATTCATAATTTATTAATTTAAGATTACTTATATGAAAATACCTAGAATTATATCTCTTAGTGCACTCGGTGTATTCTTGATTGTTTCAACTTGTTCCGCTTGGACAATCGATAACGGTATTAATAACGGCAATGGTGGCGGAACCACCGCTGTTGAGCCATCGGCAAGTCCGGTGGCTGGTGCCTATACATCTATTCAAAATGTCAGCCTGTCAGCCAGTGGTTCAGACAGTATTCGCTATACGGTAGATGGTACCACTCCAAGTTGCACTAGCGGGACAGTCTATTCCTCCGCGATTACTGTTAATTCAAATTTAACCATTAAAGCCATTTCTTGTTACACTGAGGAAGGCGGAGTAGTTTCAGCTTCAAATGTTAGTAGTCACGCCTATACTTTTTCTTGCCCAACCGCCAGTGTTTCCAATGGTTCAGTCTCAGCCTATCCGACGTGCGCTATAAATTGTAATGTGGGTTATAACCTAAGCGGTTCAACCTGTGTTCTTCAATCTAGTGGCGGCGGTGGTGGTGGCGGCGGCTCAGCCATTACCTATTGCAGCGCCGTAACTTTTGGCGATTGGCAAAGCACGTGCTTTAATGGAATACAGTTTCGCAACGCCTTAACGCAAACCCCCTTAGGCTGTACGCTAACCTCTGCTCAACAAACCGAACAACAAAGAGCTTGTTCGGTAGCTACTTCTACTTCTCCCGTTGTTCCTCCAGTAACGCCTCCAGTAACGCCTCCGGCTTCTTCGGGTGCAGTTGTTTTACAGAACATTGCGACTGAAGCTGGAATCATGAATAATAATCAGGCCGCCCTACTTATACATTTAGGTATTGGCGCTAATACGGCGACAGAACAAGCCGGTCTAACAAAATATAAAACTATTTTAGGGCTGGATAAAACAATTAGTGGAGACGAGAAATTAACGATTAATGACTTCATCGTTTACGGAACTAATGGTACCCATCGTCTTGGCGCCGGAGAAAGAGCCGCGGTTATTAATTCCTATTATCAGGCTTATGGTAGATTACCCAATAGCGAAGCGGAATGGTCTGATGTTTTGAAAATCGCGAGCGGCCGTTGGCCGAGCGAACGCAGTGCGACCGCCGAGGCACAAGCTAAAATTGAATTTAAAAAAGTTTATGCTCGTAGCGCTGTCATGACTAATAACATTGATGAAAATGCCATTATGGTAATTGCCTATGGTTTATTACCGCTAGAGCGTAATCTAAATAGCGAGAGGGTGGCCATTAAGACCTTTAGATGGGTTTATGGTCATGCTCCAGTAAGTGCTTTGGCTTGGAATATTGTCCGTGCTATCGCTTATTCCGGCGCAACCCGATAACTGAATTAAGATGATTTATATACAAAAGAACCTGCTTTAAGCAGGTTCTTTTGGTTGACATCTTTAAAGTTACCTGTTAATATGAAAGGAGTTTTTGGTTCGCCACACGCGACTTAATACGTCGCGTTTTGTTTTTGTTTAAAATAATATAAAAATATGGAAATTAGAAATATTGCCATTATCGCTCACGTTGACCATGGCAAAACAACTTTAACTGATTCGCTGCTCCGTCAGACCGGTATGGTTGAGGCTAATATTAGCATGGACAGCAACTCACTCGAGCAGGAAAGAGGAATCACTATTTATGCAAAAAATTGCAGTCTTTTTTATAAAGATACTAAAATTAATATCGTTGATACTCCCGGACACGCAGACTTTAGTTCTGAGGTGGAGCGCGTTTTGCGTTCAATTGACTCAGTGCTCTTAGTAGTTGACGCTCAAGAAGGACCGATGCCGCAAACCAAATTTGTTTTAAAGAAATCTTTAGAATTAGGTTTAAACCCGATTGTCGTTATTAATAAAGTTGATAAACCAGCCGCTCGTCCCGCTTGGGTGAGTGAAATGGTTTATGAGTTATTTTTAGACTTAGGCGCCACGGATGAACAATTAGATTTTCCAGTTATTTATGCGATTAGTAAAGGCGGTCGTGCCGGCTTGAAAGCAGATGAGTTAGCAGATGATCTTAATCCCTTGCTCGATTTAATTTTAGAGCATGTTTCGCCAGCCGCCACTCCGGAAATGATTGAACTTCCTTTGGCCGCGCAACCGTTTAATTTAGCTTATGATAGTTTTTTAGGACGTTGTGCTGTCGCGCGAATTTATCAGGGCCAAGTCAAAACCGGCCAAAGCGTTACCGTTATAAATCCGAAAGGAGAAACTCGCTCCGGCCGCGTGACTAAATTATTTACTTTCAAAGGCCTAAGCCGTCAGGAAATTACCGAAGCCATCGCGGGCGATATTGTTTTAATTGCTGGTTTATCCGATATTTATATCGGGGAAACGATTGCCGAAACCGCTGATCAGGAAGCATTGCCTGCCATTTCCATTGATGAGCCGACCATTTGCTTAAACTTTTTAATTAATAATTCGCCTTTCGCCGGCCGCGAAGGGAAGTATGTTACCAACCGCCAATTAGGAGAGCGTTTGGAAAAAGAATTAGAAGTTAATGTGGGCTTAAAAATTGATTTTTCTGATACTAATTTTTATAAAGTTTATGGCCGCGGCGAACTGCACATTGCCGTCTTGCTTGAAAATATGCGCCGTGAAGGCTATGAAATTCAAGTTTCTCAGCCACAAGTTATTATTAAAGAAGAGGCGGGCGTTAAACTAGAACCGTTTGAAGAAATTACGGTTGATATTCCGGAAAAATGTTCCGGTACGGTGATTGATAAATTATCACGCCGACGCGGTCAGATGACTGATTTAAAAAATCATAACGGGCAAACCAGAATCATTTTTGCGATGCCGACCCGCGGAATTTTAGGCTACCGTGATGAATTTGTGGTGGATACCAGAGGTGAAGGCATTTTATGCTCTCATTTTATTGGTTTTAAACCTTGGGTGGGCGAAATTGAAAAAAATCAGCTTGGTTCCATGGTTTCTATGGCCACTGGCAAAGCCCTCGCTTTTTCTCTTTGGAATTTACAAGCCCGCGGCGTTTTATATGTTTCCCCGAACGTGGAGGTCTATGAAGGCATGGTTTTGGGTAATGTCGCTAAGGGTAATGATATGGCCGTTAATCCGATTAAAGGCAAACGTTTAACCAATGTCCGTGCCTCCGGAACTGATGAGGCGATTATTTTAACCCCGCCTTGGGATTTAACCTTAGAAAGAGGACTAAGCATTATTAATGAAGATGAATATTTAGAAGTCACTCCGAAAAGCATTCGGCTCCGCAAGAAATTTTTAACAGAAAATGATCGTACGAGAAATAAACGATAACTATTTACTTACCATTTCTTTTATCGGGCTGAAGCTGAAGCGATGCAAAGGGCAGGGACCAAGTTCGGCAATTTTGGCGAAATGCGCTTTAGTGCCGTAGCCCTTATGTTTAGCAAATTCATATTGAGGATACGCCTTATCGATTTCACTCATTAGCCAGTCGCGGCTCACTTTAGCAATAATTGAAGCTGCGGCAATACAAAAGACTTTTCCGTCGCCACCGATAATTGCGGTTTGCGATTTTTTTAGTTTGGGAATTTTGAATTTACCGTCCACGAGAATATAGGTGGGTTCAATTTTTAGTTTTTTGATAGCTCGGCGCATGGCCAGAAAACTAGCCTGCAGGATATTAATTTTATCGATAGTCAAATTATCAACTACGCCGATTTCAACGGCAATTACTTTTTCTTTAATGATGCCGAATAATTTTTCTCTGCGTTTAGCGGTCAATTTTTTTGAATCAGCGACCAGGGCCAAATCATCATGGTCAATTTTAAAATTCGCGTCAATAACAACACAAGCGGCAACAACCGGTCCAGCTAAAGGTCCGCGTCCCGCCTCGTCAACGCCGCCGATAAGGTCGTATCCAAGGTCAAAAAATTTTTGTTCAGTCGCTAGGTCTAGCATATAAATATTATATCATAATTACCAATAAAAAAGCCCGAGATTTTCGGGCTTAGGCGGTTGAGACATGGTCTCGTTAATTACTTTCAATTTTGAAATTGGCTTGTATCAGCCGATCAGTAATTTGGTGTAAAACTTCTTTATGATCTCCGGGGATGAAAATCCGGTCGGTCTCTTTTGTGCCGTTGCGATAATCAGCAAAGGCCAACAGGGCATTCTCCTGAGAGGAGAGGATCGTCGTTACGGGCTCGCCGCGCAGGTTGTGATGCTGAATAGCCACCAGGTGTTGCGGATACTTTTGTTTGATTGTTCTTAAAATAGTATCTTTTTCTACCTGTTCTTCTTCGCTTGGTCTGGTGACAAAAGCGCCCTGCAGTTCGGGGTGGAGAGGAACGATGTTGTTTTGGGCTTGGGCAGTCGCGTGTTTGATTTTGTTAAATTTTTTCAAAAGACGACTAACTTCTGCCCAATTTGCTCCGCCCGAGAGCAGATATTTGGCGTATAAGTCCTTAACCTCCTCAGTATAGCGATGACCATGGCCACTTTCGTCTTCAACGTTAGCCACATACATTAGGGTCTTGTACTGCTCGGCCAATCCGCTTGTTGGGTATTTGGTCGGGTTTTCCAAATGATTGGCAACTGCCACCCACTCGGGTTTAATAATTTTATCTCCCCAGAGATGGTTAAGAAGAGCGACGCAAGACGCCGCCCTGTCGTCTAAAGCGTCGAAATACAGGAGTTTTCTGTCACCAGTGGTCATTTCCTTTATTTCTTCGTACACCGGGTGGTTATCAGCCCAGAAGGCGATAATATCCTGGTATTTTTCAATAAAGGCGGTGAGGTCTTTCGGAGGACAATTTTTTACTCCTAGTCCGCCGATGTATAAAACCGTAATCGCTTCCGGTATTTCTACCCGTTTGATTTGGTAAGGCGAGATTTCAATAACTTTGATGTTATTTAATCCCCGACTGGCTAAGTAGCTCTTAAAGCTAATGCCTGTGAAGTAACCGCTAGCGGTTCTAGGAACCAGAATGCCTACAGAGGCAGCATCGATACTTTTGTTCATGTTAACCTGTTTTTAGATTAGAAGTGAATTTTTATTTATTCGTTGTATAGTTTCTGGTGTAATTTTTAAAGAGCTTGTTCATGCTTTTTGTTAGTATAATTATATAATATTACGTCTTTTTTAGAGCTTGTCAAGTCAGATATTTTATGGCAAGCTATAATTAGTTTTGAGTAGTTGAGTTCGTTCTAATCGCCCGGGTGGTGAAACTGGTAGACACACAGTGTTCAGAACGCTGCGGGAGAAATCCCATGGGGGTTCGAGTCCCCCCTCGGGCACAAATATGTAATAAATATGCTATAATAAAGATAATTAATTTTAATTATATGGATCAAAACAAAGAGCGTTCTGAGCTCCTCGCACTAATCGAAGCCGAGGAAGAAACAGAAAGCAGTTTAATTTGGTTGTATGATACCCTTTTGGGCATGGGCGTGGAAAATTGTTTTCCCCCTAGTTCAGGCAAAGAAATTCGCGAGGGTATGAAGATCTTAGCCGATGAGTCGCGCGAACATCGCCTCACGATTGATAAGATCAAGGCTAATTATAAGTTTTAATTTTATGACTAATCCACAATGTCAAATGAGTAAATCCGGTATTCTAGGGAATTTAGATAAGGGGATGTTGTCTGAAAAAAGAGCCTTGGATTTATGCCGTGAGCTTTTGCCCCTCGTTGATAACCAGGAAGATAAAGATGACCTGGCAAAAATTATGGCTGACGAATCAAAACATATCGCGATTACTCAGAAGCTAATCGATATTGTTAAAACTGACTATAACGGTCCAGAAGAATAATTTAAAGAATCGCCTGGTCGTTTGGCTCAGCTGGTTAGAGCGCCGCGTTCACATCGCGGAGGTCAGTGGTTCGAGTCCACTAACGACCACCAATATGAAATTTCAAGAGATTAAATTAAAATCTAGTGATATTCAGAAAGCCGTTATTCGCGGTTTAAGGCATAATGCCTGGGAGACGAAAATAAGTGGTCGCTCGACCAAGGAATTAGTGCACGTTAACCCTAAACTCAAAAAAGAAAAACATAAAAAAAGGTTTACGAACCTTGATAAGGAATTTTAAAATTAATTATATGAAAAAAGCCTATTTTCTCTTGGGAGTCGTTGGTTTAATTTTACTGATCGCCCTTGTTTTACGTTTGACTGGTCCGGAGGATAGTTGGATATGCAAAGACGGTGCGTGGCTTAAACATGGTAATCCGAGTGCGCCTGCGCCGGCGACTGTCTGTCCTGGGGCATTAGCGCCCAAAGTTGATGAGAGTGACGCGAGCACAACTCCCCCCGTTGTAACGGAGCCTCAAGCCTCTTTTTCTAGCGAGGCCTTGGTGCTTAATCCGAAACAGAACGAATTAGTCTCCTCGCCGCTTAAAGTTGAGGGAGAAGCTAAAGGAACTTGGTTTTTTGAAGCCTCCTTGCCGGTGAGATTGTTTGATAGTGAAAATAATATTATTGTCTCTGGTCCGGCAACTGCACAGAGCGATTGGATGACCGAGAAGCCGGTAAAATTTATTTCGACTTTAATTTTTTCAACTACGGCGACCAGCGGTTATTTAATAATCGCCAAAGACAATCCCTCCGGTTTGCCGGAAAACGACGCGTCTATTAAAGTGCCAGTTCGCTTTAAATAATTTTAATAATATGGGAATAAATCAACCAATTAACTATTTAGATATTAAGCCGGGAGACAAAATCGATGTTAGCGCTTGGAGTAAAGTTGATAGACAAAAAAAAGTCGGAGGTGAACCAAGATTAGAAGACTATTTGCCGAGCCTAAAAAAGTTATTGGGTGAGCAAGCAGAGGAAATCAACCAAGATTTTGCAGATTTTCTAGATAGCGAGGGAAAAATAAATATTGTCGGCGCAGAAGCCGAAGCCCATAAATATTTAGTCAAAACCCAAGAAGAGGTTTTTAGCCAAGAGACCGGAAAAAGCCTTGGCGACTGGCAGAGAGACAAAGAAAAAAATTCGGCTAACTTAACAGAGATGGCTTTGACCGTGATGCTTCATAAATTTCTTAAGGAATATTTTATTGTCGCACGCTCATCCAGTTTTGATGATTATAATAATGGTGTCGACCAGGTGCTCGTTTATAAGCCGACCGGCGAAGTGGTCTGTGGTATCGATGAAGTTATTGTTAACCCGAGCGATAAAGACGGAGCCTCTAAAAAAGTCTCTAAGCTTAAAAATATAATGAATAGGGGCGGGGCGCGCATCCAATACGGCGCTAAACTGCAAGACGGAAAATTGGTCCGGGCGGAAGTAAGAAATGTCCCTGCCTTTTATATGTCTTTGAATAAAGCTGAATTAGAAGAACTCCTAGAGTCGCTAAAAAATAATCAGGCGGACGTAAGCTCGGTCGAAGAAAAAATATTTTCTCGTCTGCTTGATTCGCTAGAAGAGCAGGCTAAGGGATTGAGCTTGAATAAAGAGCTCCAAGCCAAAACCCAATCAGCCTTAGAAAAATTACGAATTTGCGCCGATAGCAAAAAATTAGCCGCTTAGAATTATAAGACGCTAAAAATATGAAAATTTTAATTGTTTATTATTCCCGGACAGGAATGACCAAGAAAGTTGCTCTTAAATTAGCCGGAGAACTGGGGGCTGATGTCGATATAGAGGAATTAGTGGATAAAAATAAACGTTCGGGCGTGGTTGGTTATATAATGAGTGGGCGCGACGCGATGCAGAAAAAATTAGCTGTTATTGAGCCTTTACGTTATAATCCGGCTGAGTATGATTTAGTAATCATAGGTACGCCGACTTGGGCCTATGCTATGACTTGTGCCCTTCGTACTTATCTGACTGATCACTTGGGAGAAATAAAACAAGTTGCCTTTTTTGCAACTCATGGTAGCGACGGCGGTGATAAAGCAATTAAACAAATGGCGGAGTTAAGCGGCCTTAAAGCGCGGGCTGAATTAGTTTTAACAAGCAAGGAAGCTGCTCAAGACAACTATTCTGAAAAATTGAAAGAGTTTATCAGTCTTTTAAAATAGCCTGAAAATAGAAAAACCTGGGGCAGTGAATGCTTTCCAGGTTTTTTTTGTGTCTGAACGAATTAATGTTAGTCTTTGGGAGTTTTTTTGAATAATTTTTTATTAATCCAGATGATAGCTAGTACCAGCAATACCCCTAAGAGGAACGAACCTACCGGCAAGAAAAGAGCGGTGAGACTTTTGCCAAAAAGGAAATAGCCGGCAGGGGCGAGAATGATAGCCAGAGATGCCGGGACACCATAATAAGTTCCCCGTACAGGTATTAAATTGGTTAGCCCCACAAGTATCCCTAAGAAGAAAAGAAAACTGACGAAAAATATTCCGCTACTCATATCACCGATATGAGCTTCGGTTTCGTAGCGGTAGCTTACAGATAGTAGTTGCCTATTTAGAAGCATGGCCCTTGATTCCCAGCAATTAACGAAAATTTTTGGCTGCCAGTTTCTAATTTCAAGACGCGTGGGATTGGTAAGCGTCTTTTTGTAAATAAAGTTTTCATTGACGTATGCCTTAACCCAAAATTCTTCAGGTATGGTTGACGCGATATAACTCAGATATCCTCTGATTTTTATTCTCAGAGTATCCTTTTTTAGCTCCATTTTTTCCGCGGGAGAGTAAATAAGATATCCGCTCCCGTATCTGATAATCTTCAGGCTATCCTGACTGTTGGCCTCAGAATTGGCGAGAGCTCCCGTTGGGATAGAAGCAATCGCCCAGACGGCCATGAACGCGATAATCAATTTAATTGTTTTCATTTTCGGTGTATTTATTATTTGGTGAATTTTCGGTTTTAATCTCGGAATTATAATAGATTATAGTAGTTTTGAATGAACGCCTGTTCCTGTTTATTAATTTTATAATTTATAATATTAATTCGATTTTGTCAATTGTTAAAACCCTCTTTTTATTTTATACTTACATTAGTAATATATTCTTAATTAATCATATGCCAGAAATATTTTTATACAATACACTCAGTCGAGAAAAGGAAGAATTTAAACCGCTTAAAGCGGGCGAAGTCGGTCTTTATACCTGTGGTCCGACGGTTTATAATTATGCGCATATCGGTAATCTCCGCTCTTATTTATTCGAAGATTTTTTGAAAAGAACTTTAGAATATAATAACTTTGAAGTTCTCCACGTGATGAATATTACCGATGTCGGCCATTTGACCGGAGACATGGATATGGGAGAGGATAAATTAGAAGTAGGGGCAAAACGAGAAGGGAAAACGGCTTGGGAAATTGCCGCTTACTACGAGCAGAGTTTCAAAAAAGATTTAGAACATCTAAACATTGAAGCGCCTAATGTTTTTTGCAAAGCGACCGATAATATCCCCGAGCAGATAGACCTTATCAAAACTTTAGAAACTAAAGGTTATACTTATAAAACAAGCGACGGCATCTATTTTGATACCTCCAAAGTTAAAGATTATAATAAATTAAGCCATTTGCCCCTAGATGAACTTAAAGAGGGCGCTCGTGTGGAAAAGAACCCGGAAAAGAAAAACCCGACGGACTTTTCTTTATGGAAATTTTCACCGGCTGGCACTCGCCGTCAAATGGAATGGGAGTCTCCCTGGGGAATCGGTTTTCCTGGCTGGCATATCGAATGCTCGGCGATGAGTTTGAAATATCTAGGCGAAGAGCTTGATATTCATTGCGGCGGGATTGATCATATAAATATTCACCATACTAATGAAATTGCCCAATCGGAAGCCGCGACGGGCCGAAAGTTTTTTAATTACTGGATGCATAATGCCTTCTTAAATATTAAGGGAGGCAAAAAAATGGCAAAGAGCGAGGGTAATTTTTTGACGATTGAAAATGCGCTTATAAATAAAAATTTTAATCCGCTCGCTTATCGCTTCGCCGCTCTTCAGGTTCATTACCGCAAGCCGATGGAATATAGCGAAGAGGGAATTAAACAGGCAAATGAGGGTCTGTCTAGTCTATTCTCGCAGGTAGCTAATTTGGGAGAGAAGGCGGGCGAGGTTAATTTGGAATTTAAAGCTAAATTTTTAGAAGCGATTAATGACGATTTAAATATGCCTCAAGCATTAGCGCTTGTCTCTGCTGTTTTAAAATCTAAACTCAGTGTGCCTGATAAACTAAAAACAATTTTAGATTTTGATAAAGTCTTAGGTTTAAAATTAGATTCGGCTAAGAATTTAGTCGTCGCGGAATCAAAGATTGAAGACTTGGCGAGCGACGTTCGCGCCCTAATCGAAACCCGACAGGCGGCGCGGGAAGCAAAAAATTGGGAGGAGTCGGATCGCTTGCGTGATGAAATTAAAAAGAAAGGATATATTGTCGAAGATATTAAAAACGGGTATAAGGTTTCTCGAGTATAATGACAAATAATTTTTGGTTAAAATTAAAAAAGCGCAATCAGCCGATTTTGGCGCTCGCTCCTCTCGCTGGTTTCACCGATTCCGCCTTTAGGCAAATTTGTAAAAAATACGGGGCGGATGTTTTATATAGTGAAATGGCTTCGGTCGCGGCGCTTTTTTATAATCAGAAAGCAAAGAAGAATACAACTTTAGACCTTTTGAAGCATAACCCGCAAAAAGAAAAATATTATGTCGTTCAGTTATTTGGTTCAAATCCCGATCATTTTGCCGCGGCTGCTCGCATTATAGCTGAGAAGATAAAGCCGGACGGAATAGATATAAATTTCGGTTGTCCGGTACCGAAAATAATTAAACAAGGCGCCGGATCCGGGCTCATGAAAGATTTAAAAAAGTCTCGAGCCGTAATTGAAGCGGTTTTAGCTAATACTAATTTACCGGTTTCAATTAAAATTCGGACGCAAGTCGGATCAGTCGGCGCGCTTGAGTTTTTAAAAAATATTTCTGATTTGCCTGTTTCGGCCGTCATGATTCATGGGCGCAGTTTAAACCAAGGTTTCGCTGGCCCCGCTGATTGGCAGATGATTAAAGAGGCGAAGAAATACTTTAAGGGAGTTATTTTAGCTAATGGTGGTATCAATGACTTATCAGGTGCGAAGAAGGCGCTTAGAGAGAGTCACGCTAATGGTTTAGGCTTAGCGCGCGGCGTTCTGGGAAGACCGTGGTTATTTCAAGAAATTAAAAAAGGAAAAGTCATAAGTTTAAAGCCGGCGGCAATTTTTAAAATCGCTTGGCGCCACGGAGAATTGGTGCAAGCGCAAAAAGGAAAACGGGGAATTATTGAGATGCGTAAACACCTAGTTTGGTATATGCAGGGCATGACTGGTGCCGCTAAGTTGCGCGAACAATTAGTAAAAGTGAGTAGTTTGGCCGCTATAAAAAAAATTTTAAAGTAAAAAATTTAAAAAAAGCTGAAATTATAGCTTGTGCATTAGCTGTTGAAAACTTTTAGACAATTTTGACAAATTATTTCAAATTTTAAAAAGCTACTTGTTAATAAGTAGTTTTTTTGTTATTTTTACCTGATTTTAAAGGAAATAATAGTGTTGACCCTAGGGGGTAAGTGGTGTATAATTGTACTTGTAAGGTGAATTGTGGGGAAGTGTGGTGAATCTTTGCTTGTTATCATCATTTTCTTTCTCAAAAAATTATGTTTATCGGCGAATACAATCACAATCTCGATGATAAGGGTCGCTTAGCCATTCCGGCTAAGTTTCGTGCGATTCTAAAGAAAGGAGCAGTTGTCACTAAAGGTTTAGACAATTGCTTATTTTTATATTCTAAAGAGCAATTTGAGACAATTGCTAAAAAGTTTTCTTCACTGCCAATCGGTTCGGCTAAAGCCCGCGCTTTTAGTCGGCATATGTTAGCCGGAGCGATGGATGTGGAATTTGATAATCAGGGCAGGGTTACCCTGCCGGAATATTTACGCGCGTTCTCAGGCTTAAAGAAAAAAATAATTGTCGCTGGTTTATATAATCATTTAGAAATCTGGGATGAAGTTACCTGGAATAAATATAAGGGGGAGAGTGAAAAAAATAGTAACGCGATCGCGGAAGAAATGGGTGATTTAGGAATTTAAAGGATATGTCTTATCAGCATATCCCAGTCATGTTAGACGAAGTTATTAAATATTTAAAACCGCGATTAGGAAAAAAATATATTGATTGTACTTTGGGCGGCGCCGGTTATACCGTCGCCCTCGCCAAAAAGCTTGGTAATCAGGGGAGGGTGGTCGGAATCGACTTGGACGAATTAGCGATAAAAAATGCCCAAGCTTTAATTAGTGAACAGAAATTGTTAAATATTATTCTGATTAATGATAACTTTAAAAATCTAGAAACGATACTTTCGGAAAAATTTCCGGTCGGCAGCAAATTCGATGGAATTGTGTTTGATCTCGGCTTATCATCGGCTCAGCTTGATGACGAAGCTCGCGGTTTTTCTTTCAAGGGCGATAGACCACTTGATATGTCATTTGGCCCGGTGAATCAAAGCTCGACTGAAGAAATCGTCAACCGCTATCCTTTGCTTGAATTAACAAGAATTTTTCGTGAATACGGAGAAGAGAAGCACGCCTATCGAATCGCGAAAGCGATTGTCGAAGCGAGACGCACCCAGAGAATAAAGACAACGGCCGATTTAACGGCGGTAATTGAAAAAGCTATCCCTTTCCGCTACCAATCGAAAATTCATCCCGCCACCAGAGTTTTTCAAGCTTTAAGGATGGAGACTAACGAGGAATTGGCCAGCTTATTAGAAGTTTTACCGGTAGCGGTTAGTTTTCTTAAACCGCTCGGACGCCTCGTGGTAGTTTCTTTCCATAGCGGTGAAGATAGAATCGTTAAAAGATTTTTTAAAGGAGAAGAGGGCCTTAAAATACTAACCAAAAGACCACTGGTGCCGACAGAAGCGGAAACGGAAAATAACCCTCGGGCGCGGAGCGCTAAATTGCGCGTCGCCGAAAAAAATCGATAATTTTTAAATCAATATAATTTCGTCCTCTAGTATGACCAAAGTTATTAATTGTTATCAAGCCTCGTCCGCCACTGCCGCCAAGAGTAAACGTTTAAATTTAAAGTGTTTCAACTTCACTCTGGCTGCTTTAGTTATGGGTTTTGGTGTTTTCTATCTGATTAATGTCAGTGATTTGACAGTTAAGGGCTTTGCACTTAAAGAGCTTAGAACTCAGGCGAGTATTTTAGCGAGCGAAAAACTCGACAATGAGGAAAAGATTAATAATCTCCAGTCGTATTACTCCTTAAGTTCCCGCACTCAAAAACTAGACATGGTAGCTATTGGAGAAATTGATTATTTAGCTGTCCCAACAACTATTGTGGCTCGTAAGTAACTTATTTTATTAGGAATTTTCAGGTTGTATGTGGCGCGAATTAAAAAACAAATGTCGTCCAGAAACAAATAAGATTAGTCCTAGTCGTCTCCGTTTAGTCGTGGCGATTATTTTTTTATTGTCCGGCGCGCTAGTCTATAAATTATTTGCCGTTCAAATAGGACAATTCGATCTTTATACGGCCTTAGCCTCCTCGCAGCATCAAGTTTATAGCCAATTAAAGCCCGAACGGGGGAAGATTTTTTTAAGCGAAAAAATTAATAATCAAGAGAAGCTTTATCCGCTGGCGACCAATAAAGACTTTGCCATGGTTTATGTCGTGCCTAAAGAAATTTCTAATCCCCGCGAGTTAGCGGAGAGGTTGTACCAATTCTTCGATGAGCCAAACTTAATAAAAGAATTATCGGTTTCGACCGCTACAACCACTCCGACCTTAACTACCACCATCCCCGTAATCGCTACGACCACCAAAGAAATATTTATTAATGAATATTTAAAAAAACTTGATAAGCCGGGTGATCCCTATGAGTCGCTAAATAAGAAATTAGATACTGAGGAGCTAATTAATCTTTTTGCCTATCTCGCTTCTACTAGCTCGATACCGGTTAAGGCCTCTGATTTAGAATTAAGAAACGAAGCCATTGTTTATAAAAAAACCGCGTCTACTACGGCCAAATTTAATTTGCCTGGTTTTGGTTTTGATTTGCAGAAATATCGTTATTATCCCGAAAAGGAAATTGGTTCCCATCTTTTAGGCTTTGTTAGTTACAGCGAAGAAGAAAGCCGCGGGCGCTATGGCCTAGAGGAATTTTTTAATGATGATTTATTTGGGAAATATGGTTCTCTCAAATCAGAAAAAGCCGGGAAAAGCAATACGGTAATCGTCAATGACCGGGAATATGTGAAACCGGAGACAGGGGCAGACCTAATTCTAACGGTCGATCGTAATGTCCAATTCGTCGCTTGCGAAAAATTAAAAGAAGCCGTGAAAAAGCACGGTGCTGATGGCGGTAGCGTTATTATTTTAAATCCAAAAACCGGAGCGATTATCGCTATGTGCTCGGTGCCGGACTTCGACCCTAATAATTATAAAGACGTTGGTAATATTAGAGTTTATAATAATCCAGCGATTTTTGATCAATACGAGCCGGGTTCAGTTTTTAAAGTAATCACCATGTCAATCGCGGTTGATCAAAATAAAGTAACGCCAGCCACGACGTATAAAGATGAGGGTCAAATTATGATTAACGGTTGGCCGAAACCGATTAGAAATTCCGACTTCGATACTAAGGGCGGTCACGGAGTTGTCGATATGAATTCTGTTTTAGAAAATTCTTTAAATACGGGGGCGATTTTTGCGATGAGGCAAGCTGGTCCGAAAGTCTTTGCGGAGTATGTAAAAAACTATGGTTTCGGCGAGAGATCCGGCATTGAATTAGGCTCAGAGAGCCCTGGCAATATTGATAATTTATTAAAACCGAAGATAAGAGAAATCGATGCGGCGACGGCCGCTTTCGGCCAGGGTATCGCGGTTACGCCGCTCCAGATGATTATGCCCTATCAAGCGATTGCTAATAAAGGAATTCTCATGAAGCCGTATATAGTTAAAACTATCATGCGTGCCGATGGAAAAAGAGAAGAAACTATTCCTAAACAGATTAGGCGCGTAATTTCAGCGCGAACGGCCGACATGATATCGGCGATGCTCGTAAACGTAGTAGAGAAAGGGCATTCTAGTAAGGCTTATATCCAGGGCTATTATATCGGCGGCAAGACTGGAACTGCGCAAATTGCCACTGCCGGAGGCTATTTGCAGAATCAATATATCCACACCTTTATCGGCATCGCGCCGATTGAAGATCCCAGCTTTGTAATGCTTACGAAAATGGATAGTCCAAAAGATGTTACTTATGCCGAGGGCTCCGTTGTTCCTTTATGGAAAGATATTGCTGATTTTATGCTGAAATATTATCAAGTACCAAAAACCAGAAAATAGTATGAAAAAAATATTACAATTTAAATTAAAATTTTGGAGCCGATTAATTCTAAATAAATATCAGCCGGTTATTATTGGTATAACTGGTTCGATCGGCAAAACAAGCGCTAAAGAAGCCATCTACGAAGTTTTGCGCGACAAATTAAGAGTACGCACTAGTTTTAAGAATTATAATAATGAAATCGGTTTGCCCCTAACGATAATCGGTCGGGAATCTCCCGGACGGAATTTATTTGGCTGGGCCAGTGTTTTTTTAATTGCTTTTAAGTTGTGCCTATTTAAAGATAAAAAATATCCCCAAGTTTTGATTTTAGAAATGGGGGTCGATCGTCCAGGCGATATGGATTATCTAACTAATATCACACCGGTTGATGTCGGCGTCGTAACGGCTGTTAGTTATTCGCATTTGGAATATTTCGGAAGCATTTTGAATATTAAAAAAGAAAAGCAGGTTTTAATTGAAAAATTGGACGCTAAGGGTTTAGCCATTTTGAATTTTGATAATGAGTATACTAAAGAAATGGTGAGCGTCAGCAAGGCGCGAACTTTAACTTATGGGTTAAAGGCCGGCGCCAACTTGCAAGCTCAGGATATTGTTTATAATTTTACTAAGGAAGGCTATGATTTGTCGGGAATTAATTTTAAATTAAATTATAACGGCTCTATTGTCCCCGTGACCATGAAAAATGTTATGGCGGAAACAGCTCTTTACGCCGCTTTGGCCGCCGCTGCCGTAGCCATTTATTTCGACTTTAACTTAGTTGAGGTGGCGCAAGCTCTCAAGGAATTTGGTCTACCTAAAGGGCGCATGAATTTGCTTCCGGGGATTAAACATACTTTTATTATTGATGATACTTATAATTCTTCGCCAGAAGCGGCCCTCGCCGCGATTGATACTTTGCAGCGCGTTAAAATTGACACCACGGCTGAGAAGTATGCGGTGATGGGCGATATGCTAGAAATTGGCAGCTATACCGAGGAGGGCCACCAGGTAGTTGGTAAAAAAATTGCCGAGAATGGAATTAATCATTTAATTGCTGTTGGAGAAAGAGCCCGTGGTTTTATTCGTGGGGCGAAAGAAGCGGGGATGGAAGACGATTATATTTTTTATTTTGATAAGCCGGAAGAAGCGGGCAAGTTTTTGCAAAACAGAGTTAAGGCCGGAGATGTTTTATTAATTAAGGGTTCGCAAGGAGCGCGTATGGAAAAAGTCGTTAAAGAATTGATGGTTGAGCCGGAGCGGGCTAAAGAATTAATCGTGAGGCAAGAGAAGGAGTGGGAAAATAAATAGTAGTTAATATTAAATTTAGATAATTAACATTAATTTGATAAAAATTAAAAACTCCTGTTTCAGCAGGGGTTTTTGGTTGGGTGTTTTTAATGGTATTTGATTTTTTAGTTTTTTTCGCGTAGGATAAAAACAGAAAATAATAGGTAATTAATATAGAACTTTAAAAAGGAGGGAGTATGCAAATCAGAAACATTGCTTTTAGTAATTGCTTTCTATCCGCCGGGTCGCTCAATTTTTTCCGCGACGGCTATTGGTACGATGATTGGTTTAAGGTCTTAGTGCCGGGGTTCAAGATGATAGATAAAATCTCTTTTGTCGCCAAGACAACGACTCTAAATCCTCGTATCGGTAATATGCCTCTAGATGAAAATTTTAGACCGCAGGAATTAAAACCAGAATGCATTAAGGTCTATCCATTTAGCGGCACCATTTTGAATGCGGTGGGTCTTAGCGGCCCAGGAGCTAAGGTCTTATTTGAAGCTGACAAATGGCAAAAACTTACCCAGCCATTTTTCATTTCTTTTATGGCCGTTGGTTCCAATCAAGCAGAGAGGATTGATGAAATGAAAGGCTTCGTCGATCTTTTGTCCGCGTATTTGGATAAATTTGCTGTGCCGATTGGTTTGCAAATTAATGTTTCTTGCCCTAACGCCGGACACAATACGGCCGATTTAGCTCGAGAAGCAATCATGTTTTTAGAGCAAGCCGCTAGTCTGGGGATTCCCATTGATTTGAAAGTTAATACCCTGGTTCGTACGGAAGTTGTTAGAGAAGTTCAAGATAGTCGCTTGTGCGATGTTTTAACTATCTCAAATACAATTCCGTATGGCACAGCGGGAGTTAATTGGGAAAAACTTTTTCACCAAAAACAATCACCACTTCAAAAATTTGGCGGCGGCGGCTTATCCGGAAAAATAATTTTGCCCTTAGTCCTAAGAAAAATTTCCGAGTTAAGATCATCGGGAATTATTCTTCCTTTCAAAGGTAGTGGCGGAATATTGCGCGCTTCCGATGTCGAGGCTATGAAAATGGCCGGTGCAAACGCGGTGGAAATTGGTAGTGTCCTAATACTGCGCCCTTGGCGCGCTAAAGGCATTATCGAAAGAGCAGAGAGTATTTTTTAAAAAAAGCCCCGGGCATAAGGGGCTTTTTATAAAGAACATAACTTTGGTTCGAGGGCTTAAATTGTAATATTTAATTCCTCTTTCAAGACGCGGTTCATTTCCGCAACCGGGTCGGATGCCTCAAGGAGTTGGCGGCCCATAACCAGTTTGGTGGCTCCATTGGCAATGGCTCCAGCAGGGGTTCCAGTACGGTTTTGATCCTGTTTGTCTTTGCCTTCAGAGCGAATACCCGGGGTAACAAATTCTTTGTCCGGGTATTTTGCTTTTAAGGCCGCAACTTCTTCAGGCGAGCAGACAAAACCATGCGCGCCGGCGCGATCAGCAATTTCTGCCAGTTTCAAAACCTGGTCGAAGGGCAGACGTGTGAAGATTTCCTCGCTCGTTTTTTCATCGATCGAGGTTAAGACGGTGATGGCGAGGACCTTTGTTTCTGTTCCTTCGAGCTCTTTTATGGCCGCCTTGATCATTTCGCCGCCCCCTGAAGCATGGACAGTTACTGCCCAAGGAGGACAGGCTTTGAGCCGGCGGCACGTATTGGCGACCGTGTTGGGAATATCGTGTCCCTTCAAATCAGCCATTACGCGACCGTAGACAGACAGTTCAGGCAGCAGATTTTCGATGCCTTTGGCGAACAGTAAATCATTCACCTTCAGAATTGCGCCGGTGGTCCGTAATTGATCAGCCAGAGGGAGAATATCTTCCCAGCTTTTACCGTCAAAGGCGACGATGATGGGATTTTTTTCTTCCGCCTCCTTTGAGCATCTTTGCATGAAGCCCTGGTTGATGAGCTGTTTTCTGACATCATGGAGAGTCAAGCCCGGCCATACCGGCATTTCACAATCGTGTTTGGGCAGATATTTTTTCCATCCCTGTTGGCGGTCGACCAGGACAATTAATGTCTGTAGGTTAAGGTTCAGTTGCCTGCAAAGCTGATAAGCGGCTACTTTTGAAGCGCCGTCAGTAATGACGTCATCGATAATGCAGACGCTTTCAAATGCCCGCGGATTGCCGATCATTTTAGCGTCCGCTACCCGGCCCTCCTTGGCCTCGCCTCTGATTGTCAGATAGGGAATGCCTGTGTTTATCGATAGCGGGCCGGCAAAGGTGGAAACGGAATCAGGAATCTCGATAAAACGCTGCGGCTTGATGCGCTGAAGAGGGATAGCAAATAAGTCCGCAATGAACTTTATCGCCTCCGGGTTATTGCGGGCGTCACGGAGATTTATGTATACGTCCGTTTTCCCGCCACTTTTCAGAGGCAAGTCTCTGTTGTTGCTTATTTTTAAGAGACCAAATTTAAGCAATGCTTTTACAACTTCGGCGTGTTCTTCGGGGAAGAGCCACGGGGTAAAGGGAACTGTTTTCATGATTTAAGTGATTTGGTTACTACTAGGTTTGAATAAATAAGGAATATATACATTGTCAAAGAATTAAATTATTTTAATATTTATAAATAGAATTGTCAATTTCTCCTTTTATGACTATACTGGTTATATATGACTATTCTTATCCTCGGCGGCCAAGGTAATCTTGGCACGCAGCTTACTAAAGCCTTTTCCGTTGATTTCGAAACCGTTTCCTGGGACAGGGACGATTTAGACGTTTTAGATTTCCCTCTACTTATTAAAAAAATTACCGAGCTAAAGCCGAGTTTAGTAATTAATACCGTCGCCTATAATGCCGTTGATAAATGTGAAGACAAAAAAGAGTATGAGATTGCCTTAAAATTGAATGCGGAATTACCGGCAGTATTAGCCGAGCTGACGCGCAAATTAGGCGTCGTTTTAATCCATTATTCGTCCGATTATGTTTTTAACGGGACGGAAGATAAAAAGGAGTTTATTGAAAGCGATACTCCGAATCCGATAAATAAATACGGGGAGAGCAAATTTGCCGGCGAAAGAGAAGTTTTAAAGCAAGCTGAGCGTGGTTTAGGCTATTATTTAATCAGAACCTCAAAGCTTTTCGGTCCGAAAGGACTAAGCCCGTCAGCTAAGCCTAGCTTTTTTGACATCATGCTTAATTTAGCGCAAACTAAAAAAGATTTAACCGTGGTGAGCGAGGAACTAAGCTGTTTTACTTACACCCCCGATTTAGCGGAAGCAACCAAACGCCTTTGGGAAATAGAGGCTCCATTTGGTATTTATCATTTAGTTAATGAAAATCCGTGTACTTGGCATGAAGCGGCGATTGAATTATTTCGACTCAAGAAATTGGCCGTTAATATGCGCCCCGTGCGGAGCGAAAATTTACTCCGAGCGGCGCGACGGCCGAAATTCTCCGTGTTAAAAAATTTAAAAATAAAAAAAATGAGGAATTTTCAGGAAGCCTTAAGAGAGTACCTATATGATTAATAAATATTTATATAATTAATTATGAGAGGCATTATTTTATCGGGCGGTTCAGGCACGCGCCTCAAGCCCTTAACAAAAATTACCAGTAAGCAATTATTACCGATTTATCATCGGCCCATGATTTATTACCCACTTAATACACTGATTAAGGCGGGCATTAAAGAGATACTTATAATCGTTGCTCCGGAAAGGGCGGGTGATTACTTAAACCTGCTTGGTTCAGGAAAAGAGTTTGGCGTTAAATTTACTTACGAGATTCAAGATAAGCCCGAAGGTCTGGCCCAGGCGTTTATTATTGGGGAAAATTTTATTGATAATGAAGACGTTGTGATGATTTTAGGTGATAATATTTTTGAAGATGATTTTTCTGAAGAGATAAAAAGTTTTAAAAGCGGCGCAAAAATTTTTGCTAAAAAAGTAGACGATCCAGAGAGATTTGGTGTCGTTAAATTTGATGCACAAAAGAAAGCGGAAAAAATTGTTGAGAAGCCGAAAGAATATCTGAGCAATTATGCAGTCACTGGCCTATATATTTATGATAAGCGTGTGATTGAAATCGCTAAAGCGATGAAGGCGAGCGATCGAGGAGAGCTCGAGATAACGGATGTTAATAATTGGTTTTTAAATAAGAATGAACTTGAAGTAGCCGAAGTAAAGGGTGAATGGCTTGATGCTGGTACTTTTGATAGCCTTCTTCGGGCGCAAAATTTTGCTAAGGAAAAAATGGCGGATAAGATGCTTATTTAGGTAATAAAAAACAGGCCGACTTCCGCGGGCCTGTGAGCTTTACGCTTACTAGAATCTTTTTTTGATGGTTGTAGTTCTTGTTTTGTTCGGGGGTGAGTCAATGACTATGGAGAAGGTAATTCCGCCACTGGCTGATTGGCTGGAGGAGAAAACCTTTTTCACTTGAGACATTTCAGCTACTTGGCTTATAAATTCAACCTCGTTGCTGGACTTGTCGGCGATGGCTCGCACTTCTTCTTGGACTTGTTCGAAGGTGTCCTGCTCCTCCTGACTTATCTTTAGCGTCATGACATTAAGTTGGTTAGTTAGAATGAACGAATATATTTTTTATAAAATAAATATAATACCCAAGCTTTAGTTTGTCAATACTTTTATGAAATTAGTGGTTGGTTTTTTAACTTATAATGATTCTAGTGCTAAATATTTGGCGGATTTTTTGCCGAGTTTAAAAAGTGCACTCAATTTTTTATCGGTAGATGATTACCGCGTCTTGGTTTTTGATAATAGCGATCCAGCTAATGATTTAAATCGGCTAGCGCTGGATAATTTTAATAATGAAAATCCAAATTTTTTAGAATATTTTCATGCGGCTGGTAATTTAGGCTTTAGTCGCGCTTATAATGTTTTGATTCATTCGGCTTCAAGGCTCAAGGCTGAGTATTTTTTAGTTATTAATCCCGACACCCTTTTAGAAAAAGAGACAATTAGCGAGCTAGTATTTGCTTTGGACAAAGATAATAGTTTAGTCTCAGTCAGCCCAAAAATTCGGCGTTGGGATTTTGCAGCCAATACCAAAACTAAAATAATTGATTCTTGCGGCTTGATTCTAAAGACCGGATTACGTTTTCTAGATCTAGGTCAAGGACAAGAAGATGATAAGCGTTTTGACAGTTTTTCTATTTTCGGACCCTCAGGAGCAGCCGGCCTGTTCCGGCTTGAGGCTTTAGAAAAAATAAAAGAAAATGAGCAGTATTTCGATGAACGCTTTTTTATGTATAAAGAAGATTGCGATTTAGCTTACCGCCTGTCTTTAATAGGCGGAAAATCAGCTCTAGTCCCCAGTTCTATCATGTACCATGATCGAACAGCGGCCTCATCAGGAGAGGGAATTATAAACAAAGCTCTTGACCGTCGTAAAAAAAGTCGGCAAATTAGAATTTGGTCGTTTCGGAACCAACATCTTATATTTGTCAAACATTGGTCAAAGCAAAACTTTTTGAGTAAAATATTTATTGTTTTTAGGATTTTGATTAGTGCTATTTTTGCGCTTATATTAGAGCAGTTTCTTTTAAAAGAGTATAAAGACATTCTAAACTTCTCCAAGGTATTGACTAATGTAAAATAATATGATAGATTAAGGGTAATTAAAAAGTATTTACAAGTCTATTTTTTTATATGGAAAATTTATTAGAGAAAATGATTAAAGAGGAAAAGTCCGAAGAATTAGCGCGTCTTGACGCGATAAATATCGTAAACTCTTTATTCTCCGAGCTATTAGATCGTGAAAGGGATATCCTGTCGCGTCGTTTTGGTTTGAAAGGAGATAAAGGAGAAACTTTGGAAAAAATCGGTAGCCTCCATAAATTAACTCGCGAACGGGTTCGCCAAATTGAAGCCGCCAGTATTAAAAAAATTAAAAAATTAGAAACTCTAGAAAACTCTATTTCGGTTTTAAAACAGACCGTTCAAAATCTTTTAAGCGAGCATGGTGGCCTTATTCGTCGCGACTATCTTCTAGATATTTTAACAGTTATGGCTTTAGAGATTAATAATGAAGCTAATGTTAATGATCCTAATTATGAAAAGAACCGCGCTTCTTATCGCAATCATTTTAACTTTTTGATTTCTAAGTTAATGGGCGAGGAGTTGGAGTTAGTTGATAATCATGAACAGTTCAATCCCTCTTTTAAGCTTAAGACTGAAGAAGTTAATCATTTAGAAGAATTAGCCGATGATTTATTGAATAAAATTGAAACTTTGAAAAAGACATATACGACCGAGGAACTTTTGGATTTATTGAAAAAGCTTGTTTCTTATAATAAGCATCAAGTTAAGTTTGGCGAGTCAGGCCAAACTGATATTTCCTCAATTTTTAAGAGTAAGGTATTTCCCGATAAAGCCGAACTAATTAATAACAATAAAATTTTATATTCTTTGATGCAAGCGGTTAAGAATTTAGAACAGAATAAATATGGAGAATGGGGAATCGCCGACTGGGAAGAAATCAAACCAAAAACGGTTAATGATAAAATTTATTTGATTTTAAAGCACGAGAGTAAGCCGCTTCATTTCACAGAGATTGCCAAGAGAATTAACGAAATGAAATTTGATAAAAAAGTGGCTAATGCGGCCACTGTCCACAATGAACTTATCCTAGATGATCGCTATGTCCTTATCAGTCGCGGTACTTATGGCCTTAAAGAATGGTCAAAATAAAGAAAATTTAGAGAACTGACTCATAAAAAATAAAAAATCCAATCTTAAGCGGTTGGGTTTTTTGTTTTTTGGGAAAATATGCTAAAATATAGATGTTAATATAATGAAATAAGTATGGATATAGTTATTAACACGACCGGCATTGAACGGTTTTTGAATCTGCCCCCCGAACAGATGTTTTGGGTATTTTTAGGCAACTTCGGCTGGGTATTTTTGGGTATTATTTTTTTAATTGGCGCTCGCGATGTTTGGCTCTTTTATGTTCAATCCAAATGGAGCAAAACCCATAAATCCATCCTCCTAGCTATTGATATTCCTAAGGGAAATGAACAGTCGCCAAAGGCGGTTGAAAACATGTTTACCTATTTAGGCGGCGCTCACGGCTCTCAGAATTTTTATGAAAAATGGTATGAAGGGATATACCAGAAATCATTTAGTTATGAAATCGTTAGTCTTGAGGGCTATACTCAATTTTTAATCAGAACGCCGATTGAATTCCGTAATTTGATTGAATCATCGGTTTATTCTCAATACCCGGATGCCGAAATTTCAGAAGTTGATGATTATACGGAAACTGTTCCGCAACGCTGGCCGGATGAAGAATGGGATATTTTTGGAACCGAATTTATTCTTCAAAACCCCTGGTATCTTCCGATTAAAACTTATGAAGAGTTTGAGCATAAATTTGGAGAAAGTGAAACTCAATTTAAAGATCCGATGGCCTCTTTAATGGATCTTTGCGGCTCCTTGCGTACCGGCGAACAGTTTTGGTTTCAGATGATCGTCGTTCCGACGGGTTTTGATTGGGTGGCTGAGATTCAGAAAGAAACCGATAAGGTATTAGGACGCAAAAAAAAGGCTAAGCCGTCTTTAGTGACTCAAGGTTTGGGGGCGCTCGGTGAGGTGAGCGAAGTGATTTTTCCGATTTGGGGCGACATCGACGCGAGTAAGAAAGATGATAAGGGCGATAAAAGAACCATGCTTGATCTTACTCCGAAGGAGAAGCGAGAGATTGAGGGCATGAATTTAAAAGCGATTAAACTTGGTTTTGAGACTAAGCTTCGTATACTTTATGTCGCCAAAAAAGAAGTCATGAATAAAGCCAAGGTAATTAACGGTTTTGTTGGCTACATAAAGCAATTTATGTCTTTGGATTTAAATAGCTTTAAGCCCGATTTAAAAATAACTTTTACCAAAACGGTTTATTTTTTAACTAAGTCGCGTTTGATTGAAAAGAAAAGAAAGCTTTTTCGAAATTATGTTAATCGTTCAACGTACGGCCGAAAAACATTTTTATTAAATATTGAAGAGCTGGCGACCCTTTGGCATTTTCCAGTCGAAGCGAATGTAAAGTCGCCTTTAATTCAAAAGGCCCCTGGCCGCAAAGCGGATGCTCCATCTTCACTGCCTTTGGCCGAAGAAACCACGCCTCTGCCGGCGGATATTTTTAGCGGTTTAAAAAGTAAATCTGAACGAAGTTCATCCTTGTCTAGTCCAGAGCAGGATCTTTCCGCGGCCACGCCGCCCCCTAATTTACCATTTGTTTAAATTAATAACATGCGCATTGGCATTGATGCTCGCTTCTATGGGCCGGTAGGCAAAGGTTTAGGCCGCTATACTCAAGAAGTGGTTGATAATATTATGAAAATTACGAGCGCTTATCCGCTCCGCCAGTCGGCGGCTGAGGGGAGAGGAGGCGCTGATTTTGATTTTGTTGTTTTTTTAAGCCCAGAAAATTTTGATGAATTTGTTTTTGAACAAGACAACGTTAAGAAGGTTTGTTTAAGAATGCCTTGGTACTCTTGGCAGGAGCAGTTGCTGATGCCGTTTTATCTCTGGCGAGAAAAATTAGACTTAATTCATTTCCCGCACTTTAATGTCCCACTGTTTACCCCGACGAAATTTATTGTGACTATTCATGATTTGATTTTGACACATTTTCCGACACGTCGCGCCACCACGCTTAACCCCTTTATTTATTATTTAAAAAGCTTAGCCTACCGTTTAGTTATCTTCGGAGCCATTAAGAGGGCCAAAAAAATAATTACCGTTTCTGAATTTACTAAGAATGATTTAATAACACAGTTTAGGGTTAAAGCCGATAAGATTGTGGTTACCTATGAAGGCGTATCTAATTTAGCCAAGGGGCGAGATTCTCTGTTTGTCGCTAAATTAGACAATCAGGAAACACTGAAGCAATATCATATTGCCAATAATTTTTTGCTTTATGTCGGCAATGCCTACCCCCATAAAAATTTAGAAGTCCTGCTTAGAGTTTTTGCGAAACTTCTTTTGCGCCAGCCAGATTTGCGCCTGGTTTTAATCGGCAAGGAAGATTATTTTTATAACCGAGTTCATGATAGTGCTCGCGCCTTAAATCTTTGGCAAAGAGAGAACATTAATAGTCCAGTGATTTTTCCGGGCTATGTTTCAGACGCTCAGCTAGAGATTCTCTACCGAGAGGCGCGTGCTTATATATTCCCGTCACTATATGAGGGTTTTGGTTTGCCGCCGCTTGAAGCGATGGCTCGGTCTTGCCCAGTAGCAAGTTCTAATCGAGCCGCTTTACCCGAAATTCTTGGCTCGGCCGCTCTGTATTTCGATCCCGAAGACGAAAATGAAATGTTGGAAAAGATTTGGCAGATTTTAAATGAGGGAGCTTTAAGAGAGTCTTTGATTGCCCAAGGATTAGAGCAGGTAAAAAAATATAGTTGGTGGCAGTGTGCTAATCAAACCCTTATGGTTTATCATCAAGTTCTACATGTTTAATAAAAAATCCCAACTTAATATAGCTAACCCCCCACAGAGGACTGAACCCTCTAGTTTTATTGTTGATTTGCGTCAAAAGGTGAACCAGGAAATAAAACACGATATCGTTCTCATTGATAAAAAAGCTGATAAATCAAAAATTAAATTAGCCAAAATTGAAAAAAAATTAGCTCGGAAGATGGAGAAAGAGCTTGAGGCCTTAGAGAAGAAAGCAAAAAAAATCAAACCCAATTTGCTTCGATTCGGCCAAGCGCCTTCGCTTAAAAAGAAAGAGCCGTCTCCGTCCTTTTTTTCGCGCTTTAAAGATTTTAAAATTTCTTGGCGCCTGACAGCAAAGCGCAGTCTTTGGTCGCGTGTTTTTGAAAATGAAGCGAAAAAATTTAAAAAAGCAACTAAACTAAATGTTAAAAAAAACAAACAACTCTCGGAATTAGAAAATCGGGTAGCCGTCGCGGAAACGAAAGCTATTTGGTATCGCTCTATTTTTTCTTTTGTTTTGGTTTTACTTTTAATTATTGTTCCCCTCAAACTTTTATCTTATTTTGAATTTTTGGATTTGGGAAGCTTAGAACAGAAAATTCTCGGACGTTCCCAGCTGGCTTTAAATAATTTACTGGCGGCAACTGATGCGGCAACGAAAATGGATTTTATCTCGGCTGATTCAGAATTTCAAAATGCGGGTAATAACTTTTTAGCGGCCCAAGAAGAGTTGAATAAAATTAATGATTCGCTGCTATCGCTCGCGGCTTTATCCAATGATCCCAAATTAAAATTAGCCGCCGAGAGTAAGAAGTTCTTGCAAGCCGGTGCAATTACTTCGTCTTTCGGTCGTAATTTAGTTTTAGCGACCGATAGTTTATTTGGTGGCGATAAAGAAGATTTTTCCGTGTTGCTTGATCGCTTTACTCATTACGGAAATTTAGCGGTGAGTGACGCTAAAAATTTAGAGAAAGAGTTATCTAAAATAAATTTAGCTAATTTGCCGAGCCAATATCAAGAAAAGTTTTTAAGTATTACTAAACAAACCGGTCTTTTGGCTGACAATTTAGAATCTTTTGTCAGCGCGGCCACTAAATTTAAAGAAGTTTTAGGAGCAACGCAAGATAAGCGTTATTTATTAGTATTTCAAAATAATTCCGAATTGAGAGCGAGCGGTGGCTTTTTAGGTAGTTATGCACTCGTAGATATTCGCGATGGCAAGATTCGTAATTTAGAAGTGCCAGGCGGCGGCTCGTATGACACTGAGGGCGGGATGAATGTTCGCGTGGTTGCTCCAAAACCTTTATGGCTCGTTAACCCGCTTTGGCATTTTTGGGACGCTAATTGGTGGCCTGATTGGCCGACTACGGCCAAGAATTTAATGTGGTTTTATGAGAAGAGCGATGGCCCGACAGTTGATGGCGTTATTAGCGTAACACCGACAGTTATTGAAAGATTACTAGAAATTACTGGGCCGATTGATTTAACAGCCGAATACGGCTTAACGATTGATTCTAATAACTTTTGGGAAACGGTCCAAAAAATTGTCGAGCAAAAGAATCTCGCCAAGACTAATCCGGAAGCGATTATCGGCGTGCCGACCACGTCAACTATTCTCCAATCCGCCCTACCGCTAAAACAAGGGTTAGACGAAAATAGCGCCAATAAACCAAAAAAAATTATTGGCGATTTAATGGCTAAGATTTTAGAAACTCTGCCTAAAAAATTAAACAAAGAAAATCTGGTTAAAGTTTTAGCTTTATTTGAAGACAGTTTAGCCGAAAAGCAGGTTTTATTTTATTTTACTGACCCGTCTCTAGAAAACGAAGTGGCGAAACGGAATTGGGCGGGAGAGATAAAAGAGGCTAATCGTGACTATCTTTTAGTAGTTAATACAAATATTGCCGGTCAAAAATCAGATCGTAAAATGACAGAAAAAATAGAACATTTTAGCGAAGTAACCGAAGACGGTTCAATTACTAATACGGTTAAAATTACTCGTACCCATACGGGCATAAAAAATGAACCCTTAACCGGAGTCCGCAACGTTGATTGGTTAAGAATTTATGTGCCGCAAGGCAGTGAGCTTTTAATGGCTGATGGTTTTGAGTCACCCGAGAGTAAATATTTTAATGAGAAACCGGATCCCAGCTGGGAAGAGAATCAGAGTCTGGAAAAAGAAAATCGAGCCTTAATTGAAGAAAATAGTGGCACTAAAGTTTACACAGAAAATAATAAAACAGTTTTTGCTAATTGGGTGATGGTTGATCCGGGAGAAAGCGTAATACTAACAGTTAAGTACCGCCTACCTTTTAGTTTTTTGGATCGGGTACCGGAAAGTAATTGGCTAACTAAAATAAACGCTCTTTTGAATTCAGAGCAAGTTAATCTAACTCCTTATAGTCTTATGGTGCAAAAACAGCCAGGCGCTAAAGCGAGCGAGTTTACCAGTCGCCTTAACTTGCCGAAAACCTGGTCAGTTTTCTGGCGTTATCCGGAAAAATTAATCGGGGAGACGGGTTGGGAAATTAGCGACAAATTAAATGCTGATAAATATTGGTCTATTTTAATTAAAAAATAAATTTTTATCTATATGGCGGAAACAAAAAAAATCAAAAAAATATTGCGTGTTGATCAAGAAAAATCATCTGGTTTGTCGGCCTTTGTCGAACGTCCAGTGCCAACCGATAAAGAAGTCTCGAGTTTCGAGCGCGTGGTTGGCCGGGAAATGCGCAATCAAGAAATTGATAATAATTTGTCCGCTATTTATACCGATAAAAAGGGGGGCTTAATGAATGTGCAAACAATGAAAATAAGACATCGCCAATTATTTATTATTCGTCTTTTTAGAAATTTGCTTATTTTTGCGCTTTCTCTCGGTGTGATTTATTTTGCTTATTCTTATTTTTTTGACCGCACAAACGACTCCAGCTCTTTAGAAATTAAAATTAGCGCTCCGGAAAAAGTTTTAGCGGGTGAAGAGTTTTCTTATAAGATTGAATATCATAATCCTAGTAAATTTGCCTTAACTAAAGTAAATTTAGAAATTCAATATCCCGAAAATTTTATTTTAGTCGGGAGCTCTATCGTTCCGCAAAACGGAAACTACGGTTGGCGTTTGCCCGATATTGATCCTGGCGCCAGCGCTTCGCTCTCTATCACGGGGAAACTGATTAATAAGGCGGAGTCGGTTAATATTATTTCCGGAAGATTAAGCTACGTTCCTCTAAATTATTCGAGCCAGTTTAAGAAAGAAGCTTCGGCTTCAACTTTAATAACTGGTCCTGGTTTTCAAGCAGATTTAGAATACAATAATACCGCTTTCTTAAACCAAGATAATACGATGACGCTTATTATCTCAGATATCGTAAATAATTATCTAGGTGATTTTAATTTAACTTTTTCCTTGCCTGAAGAAACTAATGTTTCAGTTGCCTCGAGCTCTGATAAATTATCTAGTTCCTCTGATTTAACGGCTAAGAAAATTACTATCACCAAGTCGGGCGGGGTTAGTTGGCAAATTAGTGGTTTAAACCAGGAACTAGGTCGTCAGGAAATTCCGTTTAGTTATAAAATTGGCACCAAATTAGACAACCCGGAAATTAGCGTACGCCTGGAAAAAAAATTAGAGGACGGTCAGTCTTACATTTTTTGGGAAAAAACAGTTAAGCCGGTCCTCGTAAAAAGCGATTTAAATCTTACTTTATTTATCAACGGTTCTAAAAATGATAACGCCATTAATTTCGGGCAAGCGCTAAACTATACACTTAGCTATAACAATAAAGGTGACAATACTTTCAAGGAAGTAATCATTATGACCGCTTTAAGCGGCGAGTTTTTAGATTTTAATTCTCTGAATATGGAAAAACCGGGAGAAGTGCGCGGCAATACGATTATTTGGACGAAAAACGAAATTCCTGAATTAGCGGAAATTAAACCCGGTCAAGAGGGAGAAATAAATTTTTCTTTAAACCTTTTAGCTTTTAAAGAGGGTGATTTAGGCAAAGATCTTAGCGTCACTTCCTATGCGCAGTATGGGGTTAATAATCGGACCGTTAAAGGAGATGATAATAAGAGTAATACCGTAATTAGTAAAATAAATAGTGACTTGAGTTTAAGCGAACAAATTCGTTATTTTAACGATGATAATCAGCCGGTCGGCTCCGGCCCCTTACCGCCCAAAGTAGGCGAAAAAACTGGGTTTAAAGTTTATTGGGTTGTCAAAAATAATTTACATGAACTCGCGGAAACGCGCGTGGTCTTTACTTTGCCGAGTAATGTTGAATTTGATGATAAAACCTCTACGAACGTCGGTAACATCGCTTATGATTCGAATACGCGCCAGGTAGTTTGGGAAATTGGCCGTTTGCCAGTTTCTGTTTATCGCGCTGACGCTGAATTTGGTATCAGTATCACGCCGACGGAAAATGATCGCAATAAAATTTTAGTATTATCGCCAGGCTCGACAGTGAGCGCTACCGATACGGAAACTAAAAATGTCATTACCAAAAAAACTGGGCCGAAGACCACTAAGTTGGAAGATGATGATATCGCCGGCATGAGCAATTCCGGGAGAGTACAGTAATTTATGTTTAAAATTTTAAAGATAACTAAACAGGGAGTTCGTCTTGGCGTTTTAAAAACCGCTCATGGTATTTTGAAGACGCCTTTTTATATGCCCGACGCGACGCGCGGTTTTATAAAATTAACTACTAATAACGAAGTAGTACAAACAGGCACTAAAGCGCTGGTGGTTAATACCTTTCATCTTTATTTGCAGCCCGGACTAGAGACTATTAGTAAGGCGGGCGGCATCCATAAGTTTATGAATTGGTCCGGTCCGCTTTTGTCTGACTCCGGCGGCTTTCAAGTTTTTTCTTTGATTCATAAAAATTCTAAATTGGGGAAGATTGAGAATGATAAAGTTACCTTCCGGTCGCCGCTTGATGGTTCTCGCCACGAACTAACACCGGAGAAATCAATCCAAATCCAGTTCGCCCTGGGAACCGATATGATGGTCTGCTTGGACGATTGTCCGCCCAATGAATTTTCGCGACCCGATTTAGAGCTGGCAGTGGCGCGTACTATTAGTTGGGCGAAAAGATGCAAAGCGGAGTATTTAAGGCAGATAAAGAAAAGAAAACTAAAGGGCGCAAAAAAACCGCTTTTATTCGCGGTTATTCAAGGTGGCGCGGAAATCGATTTGCGTGAATATTGTACTAAAGAATTAGTTAAAATCGGTTTTGACGGTTATGGTTTCGGTGCTCGTCCTATAGATGAAAATGGTAATTTTTTAGAAGAAGTACTGACTAAAACAGCCAGCTTCATCCCGCCCAGTGCTTTACGTTTTGCCTTGGGCATTGGTACGCCGGAGGATATAGTGCGCTGTGCTAAAATGGGTTGGGACATGTTTGATTGCGTTATTCCGACGCGTGAGGGTCGCCATGGTAAATTATTTTTTCCAGGCAAAAAGGAATCATATAAAAATTATCAGACAATTAATATTAACAATGCCCGGTTTGGGCGCGACTTTACGGTTATCAATAAAAAGAGTAAGATAAGCGAGCTGAAAAAACATTCTCGAAGTTATCTTTATCACCTCTTTAAGTTAAAGGAAATTCTTGGACAAAAGTTTGCGAGCTTGAATAATCTAGAATTTTATCAGAATTTATTAAAAAAGATTCGTAATTTATGATGCAATTAATTTTTTTTGCGGTTTCACTTTTGGTTTTACTCTTGGGCCATTTTATTTTTGGTTTTATTTTAATAAAACTATTTCCACAAACGCCTTTTTTTAGTAGCTTAGAGTCGGGAGTAATAATCGGCTTTTTATTTTTGAGCACCGTCGTTTCCTCTTATTTAATCCATAAATGGGATAATGTTTTTACTCGTTGGTATTATATTTTGTCCGGTTTTTGGATCGGTCTCCTGGCAAATTTTGGTGTAATAACGATTATCGTTTTGCTACTCAAGCTAATTAATTTGAGTTTTCATCTAGCCTTGCCATCAATCATTTTTAAATTAATTTTTTTCGGCGGCGCCGGATTACTTTCTTTCTACGGGCTTTATAAAGCCTGGCTACCCAAAGTTACTCATTATGAAGTAGCGATTAAAGATTTACCGGAGAGCTGGCAGAACAAAGTTATCGTGCAAGTTTCTGATGTTCATTTGGGTCCGGTTTATCGGGAAAGATTTTTTGGACGCTTGCTAGCCAAAGTCCAGAAACTCAATCCGGAGGCGGTTTTTATCACCGGGGATTTATTCGATGGCATGGAGTCGGATTTTGCCTGGCTTAACCACCCCTTTACGAAACTGTCTGTTCCTAAAGGAATATATTATTCTTTCGGTAACCATGATTTGTATTTGGGCTTCAATCGAACCAAGGCGCTCTTAAAGGACAATCCAGTAATTATTCTCGATAATAAGATGGTGATAAAAGACGGCCTGCAAATTATCGGTATTAATTATTCTTTTAATAAAGATTTTGATTTAGAGACGACAATTCTAAATCAGATAGGATATAGTAAGGATAAGCCGAGTATTCTTTTATTCCATGAACCAAAAAATATCGATCTGTCTAAGAAGGCGGAGATTGATTTACAATTATCTGGGCATACCCATAATGGGCAGATTTTTCCTTTAAATTATTTAGCTAAGCTATCATATAAAGGTTTCGGACATGGCCTCTTTCAAGATGGCGATTTTTCCTTGATTGTAAATCGCGGTGCTGGCACCTGGGGGCCGCCGATGCGCACTAGCGGTCAAAGTGAAATTATTAAGATTACTATCAAAAAAAAATAAAATGAATTTATCTAAACTATCAAGTATTTTACAATCCGAACCAAAATATCGTTTTGCTCAAGTCAATAAAGCGCTTTGGCAGGATTTTGCTTCTCATTGGCCGGAGGTTTCTAGTTTGCCTAAAAATCTGAGAGAAAAATTAGAAAATGAATGCCCCTTGGAAATTAGCGCCGAGATTGATAAAAATACCAGCAAGAATAAAAGCGTCAAAGCTTTAATTACGCTCTACGACGGAGAAGCGATTGAAACTGTGCTTATTAGGCAAAAAGAGAAGCGCAACACAGTCTGCGTTTCTTCCCAGGTTGGCTGCCCCTTGGCCTGTGAATTTTGCGCAACAGGCAATTTTGGCTTCCGCCGTAATTTAAAATCAGAAGAAATTGTCGAACAGGTAATTTTTTGGTCGCGCTATTTAAAGGCGGAGAAGAAGGGCGAGAAAGTCGATAATATTGTATTTATGGGAATGGGCGAACCATTTTTAAATTATACGGAGTTTATTAAAGCGGCTAAGTTTTTAAATAATCCGGAGACCCTAAATATCGGCTCCAGACGAATGTCGGTTTCCACAGCTGGCATTACGGAGGGCATAAAGCGTTTAGCAGGAGAGAAACTACAGATTAATTTAGCGATTTCCTTACATGCCGCTAACGATAATGTCCGTCGAGACCTCATGCCTATAGCCACTAAATATAATTTGCATGAAATTATTAAAGCCGTGGATAATTATATTACTAAGACCGGACGGCGCGTTATGTTTGAATATTTAATGATTAAGGGCACTAATGACAGCGATAAAGACGCCTTTGATCTTATTAAACTCATGAGAAAGCCTTTATATATTGTGAATTTAATTCCGTATAATCCCACTGGCCGTTTTCAGCCCTCAAAGAGAGAACGGATCGAAAAGTTTAAGAAAATCCTTGAAGAGGCGGGCGTAGCCGTTACCGTGCGTTTAAGTTTCGGCGCGGAAATTAATGCGGCTTGCGGACAACTGAGAGGCAGAAAAAAATTATGAAAATACCGATTATTCTAAAATATGTTTAAGACAAAATCAGGAATTATCATCGCTGTTTCCGGCGGACCCGGTACGGGTAAATCGTCGCTTGTCCGTCGTCTCGCTAGTCACTATAAAGCGGAAGCAATTTTTGAAGGCGAAGAAAAAGATTTTCCGGTTGCAGTTAGGGAAGGGATAAAAACCGGCCAGAAGCAATTAGCGACCCGGATGTATTTTCGTAATAAAACGTTTGGGCAATACTTAGAAGCCCTTGATCATAAAAGGGCTGGTCGCACAGTCTTCCTGGATAATTTTTGGCTGGTTAATGAAGTTTGTTGCCGCGAATTTTTAGCTGATCCTTTTGAAAAAGAGTTGATGTCTTGTGCGACAACTCTTGACCGTCAGATTTTCCCCTGGCCGGACTTAGTTATTAGTTTAAAAGCCAGCCCAGAAAAAATTAAAGAGTTTGTTCTAGCGCGTGGGCGAACCTTTGAAATTAATAATGATTTTTTAGAAAGATATGCGGCTATTCATGATGTACATGACGCTTATCTCAAGAGTTTTCAAATTGAAAATGTTTTATTTATTGATCGCAGTGCTCTTGATTTTAAAAAAGAGGAAGATTTTTTATGGCTAGTTAAAATGATTGAAGAAAAATTAAATGGATAAGAAGATAAAATTAGCTAACCAGGAAATAAGCTATACTTTAAAAGTCAGCCGCCGCGCCAAACGTCTTCGTTTGGCGATTTATTGTAACGGCGATTTGGTGGTCACTCAACCCCAGTTTCTAAAATCAGAAATAGTCGATACATTTATTCGCGCTAAGGCAGATTGGATTTTAAAAAAGTTAGATAATTTTCGCCGAACAAAAATAAGCCCCCTGAATTCTCTGACCAGGCGTGATTATTTAAATAGCCGGGAGTCGGCGCGTGCCCTCATTCTTAAACGCCTAGAATATTTTAATAGTTTTTATAATTTTAGATATAAACGAGTAGCGATTCGTAATCAGAAAACGCGTTGGGGTAGCTGCTCGCGCCAGGGAAGTCTTAATTTTAATTTTCGAATCTTTTATTTAAGCGCCGAGGTGCGCGATTATGTTATTGTTCATGAGCTTTGCCATCTCAAAGAGTTTAATCATTCCGCTCGTTTTTGGAAATTAATTGCGCAGACTATTCCTAACTTTTACGCTCTGAGAAAAGAATTAAAAAACGGCCGCTTGATATAATCGGCTATATTTCTAAATTCGCTAATAAAAAAGCAAGGGAGCATCACGATAATCTGTGAGGCTCCCTGCGGGGAAAAAAGGAAGACGTGCTTCCTAACAAGCTTTGATTTTCCTGAGAGAAAAATTGGAAGTTAGGATATTTGCACATCTTTTTGGGTAGAAAATTATCGGATCATTGCGAGGCTTCATTGCTCGCGATGGAATTAAGGGTGGGGCCGTTCTTGATAGTTGCTTTGGCCCAATTTAATTCCTATGTCTCGATTTTTCTCCCAAGTATTTTAAATAACTTGATTTCTTAATTTCGGTATTGAATATATTAGCATTATTATTTGCTATTGTCAATAGTTAAAGAGTTAATTTATTTATTATTAATTTATTTTGCTAATATTAAATAAATAATAAATAAGGTCATGTTTTACGTCGTAGTAATCGTATTAATTAGCAGGCTTAACTAATATTTGTTATAATTAAATTATTAAAATTAATATTTAAATTTATGTTTACTTTATCTTTATTGCCATTTGAGAAATCAGCTCTTGAACCTCATATTTCTGCTAAAACCCTAGAATTTCATTATGGCAAACATCATCAGGCTTATGTCGATAATCTTAATAAATTGATTGTGGGGACAGAATTAGAAACTGCTAGTCTGGAAACTATAATTTCTCAGACTTCAGGAAGCGCCAATCAAGCAGCCATCTTCAATAACGCCGCGCAAGTCTATAATCATGATTTTTTTTGGAAAAGCTTACGTCCTATCGCTGAACCAGCAGAACCAAGCCCGGAGCTGTCATCTTTAATCACTGAATCTTTCGGCAGTCTGGAAAATTTCTATAATGAATTTAAAACAGTGGCCCTTAGCCAGTTTGGTAGTGGCTGGATCTGGTTAGTGCGCGATGATCAGAAATTAAAAATAATAAAAACAGCGAACGCGGATACGCCACTCGCTCACGGCCAGAAGCCGCTTTTAACGATTGATGTTTGGGAACACGCCTATTATCTTGATTATCAGAATCGCCGTGGTGATTTTATAGAAGGAATTTTAAAAAACTTATTAAATTGGGAATTCGCGCAGACTAACCTCTAAGCGGTCTTTAAATCTTTATAATAATTATGTATCAAAATCCTTACGCTAAGATTAAGCCGAAAACTACACGCCCTTATACCGAATTTTATTTAATTAGACATTGCCACCCTGACTATACGAAAGAAAAGAAGTTGGGCGAAGAAAATATGCCTCTCTCTCGAACCGGTTTAAATCAACGTCGTTATTTAACCAAAAAATTACTGGGTTTTAAATTTAATAAGATTTACGCGAGCGAATTGGTGCGCGCTCAAGAAACCGCCTTTACTTATGCGCAGAAAAAACATAAAGAAATTCTGATTGATAAACGTTTGAATGAAATTAATTGGACACATTGGTTTCGGATTAAATATTTTAATATGTCCGAGAAAAATCGCGAAAAAAAACTAAAACATCATCGCGAACTTGATCGCCAGCTTAATAAAATGCAAACCGCCGCGCGCCGCGCCCTAGCCGATATTTATAAGAATAATAAAGGAAAAAAAGTTGCTCTATTTTCTCATGGTAATTTTATTAAAGCACTAATTACCGGTGTTTTGAACGCAGACGTGATTGGTTTTTTATCTTTAGAAATTTTTCAATCCTCCATTACTAAATTAACGATTGATCGCAATGGCTATATCAAGATTAATTATATCAATGATGTCGGACACTTACCCTCGCCGCCAGACGAAGATTTATTTTTAACCCTAATTGATTAATAAATAAAATGTTAAAGAAGTATTTTCGATTGAATCTATTATTTTTAATTACCAGCGCGGTTATTATTAGCGCTGGTTTTGGTTTAGTAAATAAAGCCGAGGCGATTTTAGATTTAAGAGGCAGAATACTTTTGCAAGTAGAGAGTCACGGAGAGGCTTGGTATGTTAACCCCGTTAATAATCAGCGTTATTATTTGGGTCGGCCGGATGATGCCTACGCCATCATGCGCTCTTTAGGGCTTGGTATTTCCAACGCCGATTTTAACTCGTTTTCAATTAAAGTGCCGGCGCGTTTAGCGGGGCGCATTCTTTTGAAAGTTCAGGATAAAGGGCAGGCTTATTATGTCGACCCCCGCGAATTGAAATTGTATTATTTGGGGCGACCGACGGATGCCTATAATGTAATGAGAACTAAGGGGTTAGGAATAAGTAACCGCGACCTGGCGACTATTTCTATTGCGGCGACAAGCGCACCTTTAAATCCGCCGCCTATAAGCAGCCAAACCGGGCAATATACTTTTAAATACCAAAATAATGATTATGATTTAATTCAGCCCCTATCTACCACTTTGTATAACTATTATAAAAATTTGCCCAAAGTTTACACCTATACGGTCGGCAATGAACCGGCCAATTTGCGCGAAGTTTTTTACGGTTTATTTTTAAAATTAAAATCAGGCGACACAACCTTCGATGATATTATTGCCAAATTAAAAAAAGTTGCCGTTTCAAATAATTGGAGTGAAGACAAGTTGCTTGAGTTCACTGTCGCTTTTGTTCAGTATATTCCTTACGATCAGGCTAAAGTGGCTGCGAATCCGGCCGTGAACAATAACCCCTATTTTCCCTATGAGACTTTATATTTAGATAAAGGCGTTTGTTCAGATAAAACTTTTTTGGCAATTATCTTGTTACGCAAGCTTGGTTATGGAGCGGCGATTTTAGATTTTCCTGAAAGAAACCACACGGCTCTCGGTATTCAGTGTCCGAAAGAATATTCAATCAATAATTCTGGTTACTGCTATGGGGAGACGACCAATTATTTTCCCTTAGGGATTATTCCGCAAAGTATTAATAATGGCCAGGCGCAAACCGCTGCCGAATTTACCGACTTATTTAATACAAGCAACTTAGGCAAGATAGAAATTTATCAAGCCACTCAGGGTAAGATATACCAGGGTATGCCGGCTTTAAAATCTCAAGTCGAGTTTTTGCGTTTAGCCAAAGTTGATCTTAGTATGCGACAAGCTGAGATTAATAATTTAGCTTCGGCGCTAACTATTAAGGAGGGCAACATAAATACCTTAAAAATTCAAATGGATGCTTATTATCAAAATGGACAAATAACTGAATATAATAATTCAGTTGCTAGCTATAACACTTTAGTTAATCAGTATAATGCTGACTTATTAGTTTATTCCGCTAAAATTAAAGAATATAACGCTAAAGTGAGCGAATTCAATTCCTCGGTTAATTTTTTCTATCAACAATAAAATAGGAAAAAGAAGCGATTTTTATCTTGACAGGAGCCCATTTTTCCTATATCTTAGTATCAGAGGTTTAGCCTCTAAAAGCGACCTCTTTTTATTTACTAAATCATCATGCGCGCAATTAATTTTCTTGTATAATATTAAATATTATATATGAGCGAGCAGACGTAAAAAAGAAAAAAATATGGTAAAAATTCCAAAATTAGAAGACATGCTAAAAGCCGGCATGCACTTCGGCCATCGGACCAACCGCTGGCACCCAAAGATGAAGCAATTTATCTTTACTTCAAAAAATGGCATTTATATTATCGATTTAAAGAAGACTCAAGTGCAACTAGAAATCGCCCTAGAATTTATGGCGAAATTAGTCGCGGAAGGGAAAAGTATTCTTTTTGTCGGTACCAAGAACCAGGTCTCTGAACCGCTGAAAAAAATGGCGATTGAGATTGGCCAACCCTATATTGTTGGTAAATGGTTGGGTGGTTATTTAACTAATTTTTTGGTTGTTAAAAAATCAGTTAAAAAATATCTTGATTTAATCGAAAAAAGAGAAACTGGAAAGCTTGAAAAATATACGAAGAAAGAACGTCTTGAATTTGATCGGGAGATTAAAAAATTAGAAATGCGCGTTGGCGGTTTAACGAGTTTAAATAAAATGCCGGACGCCCTCTTTGTTTGGGATATTAAAGAAGAAGAAACAGCTATTCGCGAAGCCCAGCAAAAAAATATTCCGATTATAGCTATTTGCGATACTAATGTTAATCCTGACGAAGTCACTTATGCTATTCCCGCTAATGACGACTCAACCAAGACTATAAAAATCCTCTTGGAAGCAATTAAAGATGCAATCTTGGAAGGGAAGAAGAATGTTAAGGCCTAAAATTTAATTAAAATTTAATATTTAAAAATATGGAACTCATAAAACAGCTTCGCGAGATAACTGGCGCGGGCATGGTTGATTGTCAAAAAGCTCTCAAGGAAGCGGACAATAACCTGGAAAAAGCCGTAGAAATTCTACGTAAGAGTGGAATCGCTAAAGCGGCTAAAAGAACAGATCGTGATACTAACGAGGGCGTTGTTAAAGTTGGCGTTAACGCTGACAAGACAGAGGCTTATATTTTAGAGGTAAATTCGGAAACCGATTTTGTTTCTCGTAATGATAAATTTCAAGCTTTTGCCGAAGCAACCCTGGAATTAATTGAGAAAGAGAAGCCGGCCACTCTTGAGGCCTTACTTGGTCTTAAACTACAAAACGGGAGTGTTCAGGAAGATTTAGATAGTCTGAGTGGTACGATTGGTGAAAAATTGAGCGTGAAACGTTTCGCGGTCATAAGTGGCGCTACGGTGGCGGCGTATTCTCATTTAGGCGGGAAAATGGGCGTTTTAGTAGCCTTGGATAAAGCTGACGCAGAAAGCCTCGCGAGTGACATTGCTATGCAAGTCGCTGCTGCTAATCCGAAATATATTACTCCCGCCGAAGTTGACCCGACAGAAATGGCCAAGGAAAAAGAAATTTATAAAGAACAACTAATAAAAGAAGACAAACCGGAAGCGATGGTTGAAAAAATTGTTCTCGGAAAAATGAGTAAATACTATGCCGATGTTTGTTTAGTAGAACAAGAGTATATTAAGGATGATAAAAAGAAGGTCAAAGATATTTTAGGCGGAGCCAATATTCTTAAATTTGTTAGATTCTCATTATAATTATAAACAGCTTTTGTCTGTTTATTAGCTTTCATGATTTACGCACAAGTACAATTTGCCCCTTGGGATAAAATTTATAATTTTTCTCTGGGCAAATCAGAAGCAATTGTCGGCAATTTTGTAATTGTTGAAACCGAGCTGGGCTTAGAATTAGGCCGGCTCGTTTCTTTAGTTGAGGAAATTGATCCCAAGGACGATAAGCGTGAACTAAAATTAATAATTAGAAAAGCAGAATACGACGATTTGGCCAAATTACCTAGTCCCGAAAAAAAAGAGGAGTCGCTAGAGTTTTGTCGGGAAATGATCAAAAAGCATGAATTACCAATGAAGCTAGTCGATATGCACTCTTCCTTCGAGGGTAACCGCATTAATTTTGCTTTTATTTCTGACGGACGAGTTGATTTTCGTGAGCTAGTTAAAGATTTAGCGGCTCATTTTGGCGTTAATATTCGGTTGACGCAAATTGGTACGAGAGATGAGGCGAAAATAACTGGCGATTGCGGGCCTTGCGGCCGCGGGTTATGTTGCCGTGGTTTTTTAACAGAATTTTCTTCGATTACTTCCGAAATGGCCGAGGCGCAGCAAGTAGTTCATCGGGGCTCAGAGCGCATATCAGGCATGTGTGGTCGTTTAATGTGCTGCCTTTCATACGAGTATGAGGGTTATAAGGAAATGGCCGGCAAATTGCCGCCCCTAGGCACAAAGGTTAATGTTGACGGTACACGCGGTGTTATTGTCGGGCACCATATTTTAAAACAAACAGTGGACGTTAAACTTAATCCAGAGAAAGACGGAGAAAGAGATATAATTATTGAAGTTGATATAAATCGCCGTAATAAAAAATAGAAAAATTAGCTCAAAAAATAGAAATAGAATCACGCCTCCAAATTTGGGGGCGTGTTTTTAAGTTTTTCCTAAAATATGTTATAATATTCCTTAGACAATAGATAAATTAATTAGTAAAATATGAAAAAAATCAACCTCGCTGTTAATGGTTTTGGCCGTATTGGTCGAGCCGCTGTAAAAATTATTACTAATCGTTTTCCCAGTATTAATGTCGTGGCTATTAATGATTTAACTGACCCGAAAACGCTGGCGCATTTGATGCAGTATGATTCTTGTTATGGGCGTTACAGTAAAAAGGTAATAGCGACCAAAGATGCCTTAATAGTTGATGGTCATAAAATTCCGGTTTTAGCAGTTAAAGACCCGTCGCTTTTACCCTGGGAAAAGCTCAAAGTTGATATTGTCTTAGAATGCACTGGGCGCTTTACTAACAAGGAGGATTTAAGTCTTCACCTTAAAGCCGGTGCCAAAAAAGTTATTTTGTCCGCTCCAGCCAAGAAGGGCGGCGTCAAAACAATTGTTTTAGGAGTTAATGAAAATAAAATTTTAAAAAATGATCATTTAATTTCTTGCGCGTCTTGTACGACCAATTGTTTGGCTCCGACAACCGCCGTTATTAAAGAGAAATTTGGTATTAAAAAGGCGATAATGACGACGATTCATTCTTATACCGCTGATCAAAATCTAGTTGATGGTCCGCACAAGGACTTGAGACGGGCGCGGGCGGCTGCTTTAAATATCGTTCCAACGACGACGGGCGCGGCGATTGCGGTTACAGAAACCATCCCGTCTTTGAAAGATAAATTTGACGGCCTGGCGGTTCGCGTTCCTACCCCAGTCGCTTCTTTATGTGATACTGTTTATGTTTTAAATAAGAAAACAACGGTCGCGGCTGTAAATACGGCTTTCGTCCAGGCGGCCAAAGGAAAGATGAAAGGAATTATTGAAGCTTCAAACGAGGAGTTAGTTTCGACTGATATTGTTGGCAACCCCCATAGTTCGATTGTTGATCTATTAACAACCAAGATAGTCGGCGGTGATTTGTTAAAAGTAGTTTCTTGGTATGATAATGAATGGGGATACTCGAATCGTCTTGTTGAGCTAGCTGATTATTTAAAGAAATTTCTTAAATAAAATGGCGAAACTAGAAAATATTTTAACTAAAATTGAAGCCGCCGGCCTAGTTGGTCGGGGCGGTGCTTCATATTCAGTCGCAAAAAAATGGGCGGCGGTTAAAGAAGCTCTAAAAGGGAAGAAAATTGGCTATATTATTATTAATGGCGCCGAAGGAGAACCGGGGGTAAAAAAGGATGGATATCTGGTTGGCCACTGCCCCGAAGAAGTTTTAAACGGCGTTTATTTAGCTGATCAGTTTTTAGGTACGGAAAAAATAAAACATATTTATTTTTTTCTGAACTCAGAATATTATAAAAATTATGCTCCGAATCTGAAAAAAGTTTTAAGCGTAAAGAAGTATGCACGTTTAGAAAAAAAACTTATATTTATTGTTAAGCCGGAAGTTTTAACCTATATTAGCGGCGAGGAGTCGGCTTTATTAAATTTAATTGAAGGAAAAAAAGTAGAGCCGCGCCTTAAACCGCCATATCCGACGAGCGCGGGTTTATTTAAGGCGCCGACGCTAATTAACAATACAGAAACTTTTTATGATGTTAGTTTGGTTGGAAAAAATAAATTTAAAAATGAACGTTTTTATACTGTTAATGGCGCCGTTTTGCATCGTGGCGTTTATTCGCTTTCAGCGGAGTTAACAGTCGAAGAGGTCTTAAAAAAAACTAATAATTTCCCCGAATTTAAATTTTTTGTCCAAGTAGGCGGGGAAGCGGCTGGGGAGGTTTTACGCTCGGACCAATTAAATCGGCCTGTCGAGGGCGCCGGCTCAATTATGGTTTATGATCTTAAAAAAACCGATAAGCAAAAATTACTTAAGTATTGGTTGAATTTTTATTGTGAACAGAGCTGCGGCAATTGCACGGTCTGCCGCGAAGGAACATATCGCTTGCGAGAATTATTTAATCAAAAACAATACGATAAAAAATTATTCTGGGAATTAATCACGGCGCTTGAAGAGTCAAGTTTTTGCGCTCTTGGGCGATCACTCCCGATCCCAATAAAAAGTTATTTTTTAAATATATTAGAAGCTTAAATTAATTTTAATTTTATGGACCAAGAAAAAACGAGTATGAAATCAGCCCGGGTTCAAGCGAGAACAAAATTGACCCCGGTTTTTAGCATGCTTGAAGAGTCGTGTAAGGTTTATGCAAAAAACATTAAGAAATTTATTGAGATTTATCTCCGCGGATTAGTTGGTCTTATTCCTTTTCTGGTTATTATTATTGTATTCTTATTGTTTTTAGCCGTGGGTATTAACAATCCTTTTATCAACCTGCTTCTAGCTATTTTTGGTTTTTTAGCTCTTCTCTGGGCGGTTTATTATGGTATTTTAGTCAGAGCGGCCATGATACTCTTGATTAAGAATAATTATAATTCGGCCAAAGAGAACTTTGCGAAAAGTGAGGGATATTTCTGGGGTTATGTTTGGGTCTCGATTGTCGCTTCGGTTATTATTGGTCTATGGACTCTGCTCTTCATAATTCCCGGTATTATTTTTGCTGTTTATTTTATGCTCGTCAATTATACTTTCTTCTTTGAAGACTTCAAGGGATATATGGCGTTAAAGAGAAGCAAAGAGCTGGTTAAAGGCTATTGGTGGGCTGTTTGCGGTCGCACGCTCTTTATCGGTCTTATCGCCGTTATTGTTAATATCATCTTATCTGCTCCTTTAGCCGCCCTAAATCAGGGTAGTTTAGGTTATGTAATGTATAGTAGTTTCATGAATTTACTTTGGGCTCTAATTGCGCCAATTATTGTCATCTATACTTACTATATTTTCCGCGACCTGAAAAATATTAAAGGAGAGTCCAAATTATCAGTAATTAAAAAATAATTTACTTTGGCATGACAATCAAAATCAATGATAAAAAAATTGTTGCCCTGAGCGGGCAGACGATTTTAGATGTTGCGGCGGCTAATGGTTTTAAAATACCGACGCTTTGTCATCATCCCGACTTAAGCGTTCAGGCAAATTGTCGGATTTGCGTTGTGGAAATAAAAGGACGCGGATCGTTAGCGACCGCTTGTTCGACTTTTGCTGAAGAGGGGATGGAGATTCTAACGGATAGCCCGAGAGTGAAGAAGGCGCGTTTGATGAATTTAGAATTACTTTTTGCCGAGCATTCAGAAAAATGCGCTAACTGCACCTTGCGGTATAATTGCGATCTTTTAAAGTTGGCGCTTAAATATAAAGTTAAGATTAATCGTTTTTCAGACCGCAAACGAAAAAGAAAAACCTATCAATTTGCTAATGCCGTAGAAATTGACGGGACGCAATGCATTGATTGTAAAAATTGTCTTAAGGCCTGTAGTGATATTCAAAAGATAAATTATTTAAAAATGACTGGCGCGGGGATAAACCAGGAGATAGTGCCGGTCAAAGATAAGAAGGTCGCCTGTATTTATTGCGGCCAATGCGCTTTGCATTGCCCAGTAGCCTCTGCGCAAGAGCAAATGGCTTGGGATAAAGTCGAAAGATTTTTGCTTGATAAAAATAAAATTGTGGTGGCGCAATTTGCTCCCTCGATCCGGGTATCGCTCGGCGAAGAATTTGGCATGCCTTATGGCGCTAATTGCGAAGGAAAAGTTTGTACAGCTCTAAAAAGATTGGGTTTTAATCATGTCTTTGATGTTAATTTTGGTGCTGATATAACGACTGTTACCGAGGCAGAGGAGCTTTTAGAAAGGCTTAAAGATAAAAAAGCGGTTTTCCCGATGATGACTTCTTGTTGTCCCTCTTGGGTCGCTTACGCCGAATTTTATCATCCCGAATTGTTGCCGCACTTAACAACTGCGCGCTCCCCCCATCTTCATTTAGCCGGAGCGATAAAAACTTATTGGGCCAAACAAAAAAATATTAACCCGAAGAATATAGTGGTTGTCTCTATCATGCCTTGTACGGCCAAAAAATATGAAGCGTCTCGTCCCGAGTTGGGGCTGAAGGGTAAACCGCTAGTTGATTTAGTTTTGACGACCCGGGAGTTGGCGTTTATGATTAAGAAGAGTGTTATTGATTTTAAAAAATTGCCTGATAGTCAAAGTGAGAAGCTGTTTAATAATGGGTCTGGCGCCGCCGCTATTTATGGCGCCTCGGGCGGAGTCATGGAGTCGGCTCTTAGATCAGCTAATGCGCTAGTTTGTGCGCAGAGCAAGAATAAACTTTGCGATAGTCATTTGGAATTTAAAGAAGTTCGCGGTTTTGCTGGCCTGAAAGAAGCAGTTGTTTCTTTGGACGGGAAAAAAATTAAAGTGGCGGTCGTAAATGGGATCGGGAATATTGAAAAAGTATTACCAAAATTAAAAAAATATCATTATATTGAAGTGATGGCTTGCCCGGGCGGGTGTCTAGGGGGCGGCGGCCAACCAATTCCGACCAATAAAATAATTCGTCAAAAACGTCTTGAAGGCTTATATGCGATTGATGGTAAGCGACCGATACGGCGCGCGCATGAAAACAAAGCAGTGATGGCTTATTATGATTGGGCTAAAAAAAATCGTTTAAGCAAGCAAGTTATCCATACAAAATTTTCGCAAAAAAAAGAATCAATTTTAACTGTTAAAAAGAGCAAATATAGTTCCTTATTAGATTTTTTATTTTAATTTATGAATTATTTAAGAGAAAATATTTTTGAACAAGTTAGCGTTGAGTGGCTGACACGATTTTTAGCGCTTGTTTCAGTTGCGACTATTTTACCATTTTTTATTCACTCGCAGCTGATTACCGGGACAATAATTAACGCCATTTTAGTTTTAGCTTTATTTTTAACTGGTCTAAGAAGCGCCTTATTGATATCATTTTTGCCTAGTACAATCGCACTTGGTAGCGGATTATTACCCTTAGTTTTGGCGCCGGCGATACCCTTTATTATCGCCAGCAATATAATTTTTGTTTTAGTAATTGATTTAATGTATAAAAAATTACAATCAAAAAGAAATGCTTATTGGCTTATTTTTTTAAGTGCGTCTGGGTTAAAGTTTATTTTTTTATTATTTACTGTAAATTTTTTAGCTGCTTTTTTTATTGAAGCTAATCTGGTTTCGATAATTGGCAAGATGATGGGTTATTTGCAATTATTAACTGCCCTAGCGGGTTCTTTTATCGCCTATTTGTTTTTAAGAATTTATATTTTTAAAAAATATGTCTAGAATTTTAGCAACCATTTCAATTTTAACGACTGATCGGCAAGCAATTTCTTCCGAATTAAATAAAGTTCTAACCGATTATGGGCACTTGATAATGTCTCGTCTTGGTGTTAATGTACAACGGAACTGTTTCGAACATTGCCTAGGCTTAGTTATTTTAGCGGTTGAGGGCGACGGTCCTAAAATTGCGGAATTAGAACAAAAATTAAAAGCTTTGCCGCATTTAATTATTAAAATGAGCATAATGAAAGAACAAGAATAAGATGATTCCTAAATATATCCAAAAAATTATAAAAGATTTGAAGGCCTCGCGCTACGAGGCCTATATTGTCGGTGGCTGCGTCCGTGACGTTTTGATGGGTAAAGAGCCAAAGGATTGGGATATAACCACTAATGCCTTGCCTGAGCAGGTTTTAAAGGTTTTTTCCGAGGCACGTTATGAAAATACTTTTGGAACAGTTCTTTTGCCGATTAGAGCTTTAGCGAAGGGTGGCGAAGTTAAGGGAAAACTAGAAGATGTGGTTGAAATTACGACTTATCGCAGCGAGCAAGGCTATTCAGATAGACGACACCCTGATACGATTCGTTTCGAAGCTGAACTGGATAAAGATTTGGAGCGCCGTGACTTCACTATTAACGCCCTTGCCCTTGACCCAAGTAATCAAGATAAAATTATTGATTTGTTCGGTGGCCAAAAAGATATTAAAGCTAAAATAATCCGGGCGGTGGGCGAACCGAGTGATCGCTTTAAAGAAGATGCTCTTAGAATGCTTCGAGCAGTACGTTTTAGCTCTCAGCTTGGCTTTGAGCTTGAGCCTAAAACGCAAAGAGCAATTGTTAAATTGGCCGGAAGCTTAAAATTTGTTTCTAAAGAAAGGGTGCGCGATGAATTTATCAAAATTTTAGCGTCGGAGAGGCCATCGGAGGGCGTTATGCTCCTGCATGATTGTAAATTATTGCAGTATATCTTGCCAGAATTAGAGCAGGGTATCGGCGTTAATCAAGATAGGCACCATATTTATCCGGTTTTTAAACATAATATTCTCTCTTTGAAATATTGCCCGAGCCAAGAGTGGACAGTTCGTTTTGCCGCCTTACTCCATGATGTGGGCAAACCAAAAACTAGAAAAATAATTAATAATGTCGCTACTTTCTATAATCACGAATATTTAGGGGCGAGGATGGCGGAAAAGATAATGTCGCGTTTGAAATTTTCTGCCTTTGATCAGGCAAAAGTAGTTAATCTGGTAAAAAATCACATGTTTTATTATAATGTCGGTGAGGTAACGGCTGCTTCGGTTCGTCGTTTAATTGTTAAAGTCGGCCGAGAGAATTTGAAAGATTTAATTGACTTACGGATTGCTGATCGCTTAGGATCGGGTACGCCCAAGGCAATGCCCTATAAGCTGCGCCACTTGCAGTATATGATGGAAAAAGTACAAAATGATCCGGTGTCTGTAAGAATGTTAAAGATTAACGGAAATGACATTATTAAAATTTTGCATATTACGCCCGGTCCGAAGATTGGTGCGATACTCGACGTACTACTCGGTGAAGTTCTTGAAGATCCGGAATTAAATAATCTAGTCTGGCTTAAAAAACGTGCTAAAGAATTAAGCAAATTTGAACTTGAGGAATTACGCTTGAAGGCCAGGGAAGTAATTGAAGAAAAAAGATTAGAAGAAGATAAATTAATTAAAAAACAATATAAAGTTTAAAGCGTATGAAAAAAATTCTGTTGGTTTTCGCAATTATCGCGATTGCATTTAGTGTTTCGGCTTGTACTAATAAAATTGCGCCGACAAGCGAAGAACTCGTTCTTGACGAGTCCTATGAAAAATTTAACTTAGCGGACGATCTCCCGATGTCCGCACCGGATTCTGGCACTAACCAAAATATTGCTTCAGAAATACCGGTTCAAAATATTACTACTATGTCCACTCCAGACAAGCAAGAAGACCTAACAAAAAAATATTCCCAAGCGATTATTAAAACTAGCTTGGGCGATATTACCGTTAAATTTTATGCGGCCGAATCGCCTATGACCGTTAATAATTTTTTAAATCTAGCTCAGGCTGGGTTTTATAATGGTACAAAATTTCACCGAGTTATCAAGGATTTCATGATTCAAGGTGGCGATCCTTTAAGTAAAGAATCTAATGCCTCGATTTGGGGAACGGGTGGCCCAGGCTATCAGTTCAAGGACGAATTCAATACGCATAAATTAGTATTAGGAAGTTTAGCGATGGCTAATGCTGGGCCAGGAACTAATGGCTCTCAGTTCTTTATTGTTACTCTCCCGGAAACACCTTGGCTTGACGGCAAGCACACTAATTTTGGTGAGGTAGTGAGCGGATTGGATATTGTTAAAAAAATTGAAGCAACACCAACCGGTGCCGGCGATCGCCCCTTGCAGGATGTTGTTATAAATAGTATTGAATTGATAAAATAATAATTTAAATTAAAATAAAATTTAAAAAATAAAAGAGGCTCGGATTTTCCGAGCCTTTTTGTTTAACGTTTTTATAATCTTTCAAGCTTTTTTCAAATATTTTCTTCCGATTATCCAGCCTAGAAAAGTAAACAAGAGGCCGATTGAGAGGGAAAATAAAGCCGCGAACGGATCAAGTGTTATGGCGCCAAAACTAAGAGCGGAGCCAAAAATACTAATTATAAGTAGGGTAAAGAATCCGTTTATTTTATTTAGCCAGCGGAGCCAGGAAATTTTATAATTATTGGCGGGTACACCAGTTTTTAGGTGTGAGAAGAAAAGCATGGCTAAGAGGGGAAAAATGACTTGGTAACTGATAAAAAAAACCATTAGCCATTCAACCTCGACTTTACCAGCTTCCTGGTTTTTTAGAAGCCAAAAGCTTCCACGGCCATAAGAGTTGGAAATTTCCCAACTAATTAAGCCGCATAAACCTAAAAAGACTAAGGCTAATGATATCTTTTTCAATTTTTTGTTTTTTTTGGAGTGATTTGTGTTATAAAGGAACAGATTATTAAACTTATATATAGCTTTTATACTATATACTGGCATAATTTATAGGTATATGTCAATATTTCTAAAATTACTGAAAGTGGGTTATAATAGACATAAGCTAGAGAATTTGTTATAGTTAAAATCTTATAAAAAATTAGATAAATAAAAATATGAAAGTTTATTTAGATAATGCGGCAACCACGCCCCTTGATTCGCGGGTGCTTGCCAAAATGAATCCTTATTTTACCAAAAAATATGGTAACGCCTCTTCTATTCACGCCTTGGGTCAAGAAGCTTTTTTCGATTTGCAACTAGCCAAAGAGAAGGTCGCTGGAATTTTGGGCGGGGAAGCAGAAAGTGTAATTTTTACTGCTAGTGCGAGCGAAGCGAATAATTTAATTATTAAAGGAGTGGTCTTAGCTAATCAAAATAAGGGAAATAAAATAATTGTTTCGAGTATCGAGCATCCCTGCGTACGCGAATCAGCTAACGAACTGGCGCGGGCCGGTTTTAGAATAGAGTTTGCATCTGTAAACAAAGATGGAATTGTAACTCCAGAAGCTCTAGAAAAAATAATTGATAAAGAAACCATTTTAGTTTCGATTATGACCGTCAATAATGAGATTGGAACTATTCAGGATATTACTGCACTGGCCAAAATTGCTCATAAACATGGCGCTTATTTCCATACTGACGCAGTCCAAGCCATTCCCTATCTAAAAATTGATGTTAAAAAGATGGGCATTGATTTATTAAGTTTATCGGCCCATAAATTCAATGGCCCTAAAGGAGTTGGTGTTGCTTATATCGGTCGAGGGATAAAAGTTAAGCCCCTGATTGTCGGCGGCGGTCAAGAAAATGGTATTCGCTCCGGCACCTACAATATCCCCGGTATTATGGGTTTCGCGTATGCTCTCGAGCTAGCTTATAAAGATAGGGCCGCCTATTTGAAAAAGGTGAAAGGTTTACGTGATTATTTATGGCAGAGTATAAAAAAGAATATTCCGCAGGTTCAAGTTAACGGCAGTTTAACCAAGCGCGTACCGGCAAATTTAAATGTAATGTTTGGTTCAATTGAAGGGGAAGCAATACTGATGGATTTATCATACAAAGGAGTTTATGTTTCAACTGGTTCGGCCTGTTCGGCGACTGATTTGCGCGCCTCATATGTTCTCAGAGCGATTGGCCTTGATAAAAATATGTTAAATAGTAATATCCGTTTTTCCTTGGGACGCTTTAATACAAAAATGGAGATTGATTACGCAGTTAAATGTTTGAAAGATACAATTAAAAGATTGCGTAGTTTTAGTCCGATTAAATAAATTAATAATTATAAATTAGTATATGGCTTTAAATTATACAAAAAAGACTGTGGATCATTTTTTGCATCCACATAATATTGGGGAAATAAAAAAACCAGACGGATATGCACAAATCGGCAACATGGTTTGTGGTGATCAATTAGATTTTTTTCTGAAAATTGAAAAAGGAAAAATTAAAGATGTAAAGTTTTTATCTTTTGGTTGTGCCTCCAATATCGCGACCGCTTCAATTATGACTGAGAAAATAAAAGGGATGACGATTGCGGAAGCGAAGAAATATAAATGGGAAAAGATCGTTGCCGAGCTAGGCGGTCTGCCTCATCAGAAAGTTCATTGTTCGGTTATGGCCGTCCAGGGTTTAAGAAAGGCGATTGAAGATTATGAGAGAAGACAGGTGATCGAGCCGAGTTTTGATAAGAAGAAAAAAGGAGTTGCTCCAAAGAAAATTATCAAAAAAACGCATAGTTTAAAAAGAGCGTCTAAAATTGTCGTTAAAAAGAAAAAGAGATAAGATTTTAAAATAAACATTTTAGCTATACAAAAACACTCCCGTAAAGGAGTGTTTTTGATTTGTATTTTCAATCGAAATAAGATTTATTAGAATCTCTTTTCTAGAGGACGAGCTTCGTTAACAACGATTTTGCGTCCATCTAATTCCTGGTTGTTATACATGGCGATAGCATTGTCTGCATCTGCGTCATTTTCCATCTCGACGAAACCAAAGCCTTTTGAGCGATGAGTCATACGATCAGTAATGATAACAGCGGATAAAACAGTACCAGCTTTAGCGAAAGCATCCGCTAAACCTTGTTCGGTCGTCTTGAAAGACAAGCCGCCGATAAATAACTTTTTCATTTTGTTTTCTTTTTACTTATTTTATTAAACGTAAGACGACCTTTTTTTAAAGAAAAAGCGGATTATTGGTCCGCTCTTACTTTTAAAATAGCTTACCTAAAAATTAGTATAGCCTATTTTTAATAATAAGTCAAGGTATAGAAAGAGAGCTTTTTAAAATAAAAAACGCCAAGTTTTAAAGTTTTTTAACTTTATTGCTTGGCGTGTATGGTTTAAATAATGGTGGTCAGGCGACAGTTTATAGACCGATAATATTAGCAAAGAGCGTCTCCTCATTTTTCAAGAGATGGGCAGGGGAAAAGATTGCTATCCATTCGAAAAGGATATCAAGATCAATCTGGCCCGATTTACTGTGAAAGAGATTTTGCAGGAGTTGATTAAAAATGTCCACCTGATCCTGGGTAATTGCCAACTGATCGGATACTCTTAGGTCACCATTTTTTATCAGATCCATGATGCTAATGTTTTTTTCGGCTGGCAGTTTTCCTAGTTCGGAAAGTTTTACCATAGCCTCGTCGTACGAAGTTGCCAGTGTGTCACGAATTGCCAGGCGTTCCGGAGAGACTTCAAATACATTAAAACAGGCGAGTTGCACGAGACGGTAAATATCCTCATAAGTTAGGGCGGTATCAGACAAATGCTTTTTCAGAAATTCTTTAACCTCGCCGGCGGCATAAGTGCCTCGGGAATTAATAATTTCCTGGAGCATATTGTCCGGGTAGACCCGTAGGCCAGCGAGAATTTTTTCCATCACGGTCAAGACCTGACTAGAGGCGTGGAAGATATCGGGCCAAGCTACGCGTTCAACACAGCTCTGCTCAATCGCCCTTTCCTCCCAGGTAATGACGTTCTCCGTCAGGGCTAACATGTAGGCCTTAACTAAACGCATTTGTCCTTCGGTTTGCTCGGTTTTTATGGTGTTTTGTTTCTGTGGCATTTTTGTCGAGCCGGTTTGTTTTTTGCCGAAAGGTTCACGTAACAGAGGTAAGCCCGTTCTGGCGGCTAAACGAATATTTAAAGCCACATTGTCGAGAGTCATTACCAAGTTGCAGATTCCTTGGGCGATTGGCGCATAAATGACACGAGGCATAATTTGAGTCGCCCCGTAGTAGGGTTTAAGGCCAAGGATATTTAAGGCCTCAACTTCGAGTTCCGGATCAAGTCCGCCGTAATTACCGATAGCTCCGGAGAGTTTAGAATATTCGAGCACCTTACTGGCTTGCATGATTTGGTCATAAGCGGCATCGCAACTAACGAGCCAAGTGAGTGCGCGTTTACCGAAACTCTGAAGTTCAGCATCCTGGCCATGGGTTTTTCCCATCATGATTGTGAAGCGGTGCTTTTGTGCCAGTTTTTCTAATAGTTCCTGGATTTTTTCATATTGTCTGCTTAAAACCATAAGGCTGTTTTCCAGGTTGCGCACGAAGGGCGATTCTTCAGTATCGTATGAGGTGAGCCCGTCGTGGAAATATTGATGAAGCTCGATAGGCAGGAAACGTACGCGTTCCATCACGAAGGCGTTTAAGTCGTGCTGTAATTCGCTGTCGCATTTTTTCCACCAGTCAATGTCAATCGGGTTAGCTTCAAGCAACTCCTTTATTTTGACATAGACTTCTTTAGGTATCCGTTTAAGGTTAACCCGGGCTTCAATAACGGCTAATTCAACCGCTTGCCAGCCATTCAGTTTACCTTCGTCGCTCCATAGATTTTTAATCTGTTTGTTTTCATACCTTGAGTGCATGGTTTAATCTCCTATTCGTTTATGGTTTATAATTATGATTTTAAGGTTCTATTTTTTAATTCTTTATCTTAGCGAATTAAGCCCTTTTAGTCAATAAAAAAATAGGGAAGTGAAGCCCTATTTTTTTATAAATTTCAATATGTATTTTTAGACTGAAACCTTCACGCCGGCACTCATCGAAGAGGAAACGCTGATATTTTTGATAAATGTTCCTTTAGAAGAGGCGGGTTTTGCTTTCTTAATAGTTTCAAGTAAAGTCTGATAATTTTCTATTAACTTGTTAGTGTCGAAGCTAGCTTTGCCGATAACGGTATGAACATTAGCGGTGTCGTCATTTTTAAAGCTAATTTTACCCTTCTTTAATTCCTCAACAGTTTTAGCTGGGCTGGTTGTTACGGTATCGTTTTTTGGCGAAGGCATTAAACCGCGCGTACCGAGAATTTTAGCGATAACCGCTAAATTTTTCATTAAAGCCGGTTCGGCAATCGCCACTTGAAAATCGGTCTTTTCTGTTTTTTTAATTTCCGCGATTAACTCTTCGCCGCCCACAAAATCAGCGCCGGCTGCTTTTACCGCTTTCTCGTTTTCTGCCGAGACAAAGGCTGCAACCTTTATGGTTTTGCCGGTACCATTAGGCAAGCTAACTGCACCGCGAACTTGCTGGTCACCTTTTTTAGTATTAATACCAAGGCGGAAATGGACTTCAACCGAAGCGTCAAATTTAGTTTTAGTTAATTTTTTAACGATTTCAAGCGCCTCTTCAATCGAATAAGTCTTTAAGCGATCGTAGATAGCTGAGTTATCAACTTTCTTAATCGTTTTTATTTTTTTAATTTCTTTTTTTGAACTTTTTTTAGCCGCTTTTGGGGCTTCTTCTTTTTTTGCCATAGTTTTATTCGTGGTCAAACGTCCGCTTAGAGCGAACTCCCACAATTAATTAATTATTTAATATCCACTCCCATTTGACGCGCCGTACCCGCAATAATATTCTTAGCGGCTTCTAAATCATTAGCGTTCAAATCAGGCATTTTTGTTTTTGCGATTTCTTCAAGCTGGGCCTTGGTGATAGAGCCGACCTTTTCTGTTAAAGGTTTGCCCGAGCCCTTTTTAATTCCAGCCGCCTTTTTAATCAATTCTGAAGCCGGAGAGGTTTTGAGGATGAAATCATAACTCCTGTCTTCATAAACCGTAATTTCAACCGGAATAACATCACCCATCTTATCTTTAGTTTTATCATTGAAGCTTTTGCAGAATTCAGCGATGTTTAAGCCGTGTTGACCTAAAGCCGGACCGACTGGAGGAGCGGGGTTAGCTTGGCCACCAGCAATTTGCAATTTAATTTTTGTCTTTATTTTTTTTGCCATATAATTATTAATTGAGAGCGCAGAAGCATCGCCCTTTTTTCATTAAACTTTTTTAATCTGTAAGAAATCTAGTTCAACTGGCGTTTCGCGTCCGAAGAGGGAAACGGAAACTTTAACTTTGCCCTTCGCTTCGTCAACCGCGGTTACTTTGCCTTCCATATTCTTAAATGGTCCCTCGTTGATTCTAACTGGGCTGCCAATCACAACATCAATTTGGAATTTAGGATCTTCGACGCCCATTCTTTTTTGAAGAGCCTTAACTTCTTCTTCGCCAATTGGGGTAGGGATGGTGCCGGTGCCGATAAAGCCCGTCACATTTGGGGTATTGCGGACAATATACCAAGATTCGTCAGTGACCATCATTTCGACTAAAATATATCCAGGAAATATTTTTTCTTCAGTTACTTTACGTTTGCCGTTTTTGATTTTAATCTTTTTTTCGGTGGGGATTAGAATGCTGAAAATTTTGTCCTCCATATCCAAAGATTCGACTCTTTGTTTGAGATTTTGCGCGACATTTTCTTCATATCCGGAATAGGTATGGATAACGTACCAACGTCGGCCTTGATTTAATAGTTGCTTGGCCATAAATTTAAAATTTAAGAACGATTGATTTCTATTATTTATTAATAATAAGTTGAAAACTCGTGGTGAAAATGTAATCCAAAAGGCCTAAAAATAGAGCCACCCCGATACTAATACCGATAACTAAAATAGTATAGTTGCGGGTTTCTTTTTTAGACGGCCAGGTAACTTTTTTCATCTCGGCAATCGACTCTTTGATGTAGCTAGTTATTTTGTTCATATTGCTTGAATTGGTATTTAAAAATGACCTCGCGGTCACCTTATTTATATGTCTTTATAATACAAAATAGTCAATCCCTTGTCAAGTCCCGGGGTTTGCCTTTTGCGATTAAACACGTTACAATAATATTGAAAAGAAATTTCATATTTTTTTATATGGTTAGCCCAAATCTAATAAAACGCGCTGAAGATTTCATCCCGGTAGAAATTAATGAAAACACTAAAAAGCTATTCCAAGTAATCTATAGCGAACAAAATAAAAAAGAAGAAGATAACGACGACATTCCTAAAATTAAGGTCTCGACCCTAATTTCTCGGTTAGCCTTTTTTTATGAGAAGATACGTAATGCGGTTGATTACGAGGAAGAGCATTTGCTTCGTAAAAACGCCATTGCGCGAATTTTGCGTCGCCAGGTAATGATTGAGGGCGTAATTAAAGAAGCGGATAGCCAGGATATCGCCAACCATCTAATGGTCGAGCTTATTAGAGCAAGTTATTTGTCTAATAATAAGATTCCCGAAACAAAAATTAAAGAGATCGCCAATATATTAGAGAAATATATTTTTTTGAAAAACCAGATGGTTTTGCATATTAATACCTCTTTAAATTTAAAGACGGATATTAATAAAGCCAAGGATTTAATTAACGAAAAAAACAATTTAGTACGCTGGCTCCTAACCCTGGCGGCCTGTGAAATTGAAGAAAATTTAGCGCCAAATAAAATTAAACAGGTAATTGTTAGTAACTTATTTGAGGTTCTTTCTAAAAATATTGTTTTGCCCTCTGACCTTCCTTATGAGTCCGATCTCGATATTCAAATCTATTTAAGCATTGGTCGTGCGTACTTAAAGTTAGATGAAGACATGTTGAGCTTTATTCTTTTTAAATATTATAATACCGAGTGGTTGGATTTGCGCGATAAGGCGGTCCTAGACGAAAATGATTATGATAAAATAAAAAATTTAGCTTTGAAGATGGGCGGAATGAAGATTATGGTTGAAAAGCAATTAAAGCACCCTCTGACCAAGCAATTAGATAAGCTGGCTCATGTTTATTCCCTATATTTTTCTATTTTAGCCGAGACAGTAGAAAGCGACCCGGCTAAGATTTATAGCGAACTGCAGAAGAGCGAGAAAAATTTTGTTGTCAGTTTAAAGAAAGTTTGCAATCAAAAATACAAGAAAGCCAAGAGCCGGCTTTGGCGCGCTGCTCTCCGGAGTATTATTTATATTTTTTTAACGAAATCTATTTTTGCGATTGCGATTGAACTCCCAGCCATAAATTGGTTCGGCGAGCCTCTTAATCCCATCTCTTTGGCGATTAACATTTCTTTTCCGGCAGTTTTATTATTTTTAATTGTGCTCTCAACTAGGACGCCAAACGAGACTAATACGGACAAGATTATTAGTGGCATTAAAGAGATCGCTTTTGCCGGCCAAGAAAAGAAACAACCGATTGTTTTACGAAAACCGGCTCGCCGCCATTTGTTTACAGATTTGGTTTTCAATTTAATTTATGCGGCTTCCTTTTTTGTTTCCGTTTACTTAATTATTTGGGCTTTAACGTTCATTCAATTTAATTGGGTTAGTATTATTATCTTTTTATTCTTTTTGGCTTTTGTGAGCTTTTTCAGCATTATTGTTACTCGTGGCGTTAAAGAATTAATGATTATTGAAAGAAAGGAAAATTTGGCTACATTTATCGTTGACCTTTTCTATATGCCGATTATTTTGGTCGGAAAATGGCTTTCTAGTAATGTTTCCAAAATTAATATTTTTATCTTTATTTTTGATTTTATTCTCGAAGCTCCGTTCAAGATTCTGGTAGAAATCGCTGAAGATTGGACTAAATATGTCAGAGAAAGACGAGAAAATATGGAATAATTTTATGAGTACTTTGCGAATTGTCGCGACACCAATTGGTAATTTAGAAGATTTAACTTTTAGGGCGCTAAGAACCTTAAAGGAATCTGATTTTGTTTTATGCGAGGATACTCGGGTCACGCGAAAATTACTGGATCGTTATGAAATAAAAACGCCGACCATTTCTTACCATCAACATTCCGGCGACTTGAAAGTCGACAAAATTATCTCTTTGCTTCGCGAGGGGAAGAACTTAGCATTGGTAACGGATGCTGGCACGCCCGGGATATCCGATCCGGGAGGTAAATTAGTATCTCTAGTGAGAGAAGAATTCGGCGCGGCCGTTTTGATTGAAAGCGTGCCCGGAGTCTCAGCTCTGGGCGCCGCCATTTCTATCGCTGGCGCCGGTTTTGACCGCTTTCTCTTTTTAGGTTTTTTGCCCCATAAAAAAGGTAGACAAACCATGTTTAAGGAAATTATGGCGAGCGATTACCCGGTCGTCCTCTATGAATCAAAACATCGGATTATTAAATTTTTAGAAGAATTAGAAAAAATTAGCCGGGGACTAGATTGTGTTTTGAAAGTCATGGTCGCGAGAGAATTAACCAAATTGCACGAATCTTTCTATTCCGGGACGGCGACAAGCGTTTTACAAGAAATAATTAAAGATCCTAATAATTTAAAAGGCGAATTTGTTGTTTTAATTAAAAAAGAATAATAATTATGGAGAATAAGTACTTCTATATTACTACCACTTTGCCCTATATTAATTCCGAACCGCATATTGGTTTTGCCGCGGAAATAATCAAGGCAGATGTTATCGCGCGTTACGAAGCACAAAGGGGTGCGAGCGTATTTTTTAATACTGGAACAGATGAGCATGGTTTAAAAATATACCAAAAGGCAAAAGAGCTTGGTATGGATATTCAAGAATATTGTACGGTTTATTCGGCTAAGTTTTTGCCTTTAAAAGAAAAGCTTAATCTTTCTTATAATAAATTTATTCGGACGACTGAGATGAGCCACCAAAAAGCAGCTCAGGAATTCTGGCGTTTATGCGCCGAAAACGGCGATATTTATAAGAAAAGCTATCGCGTGAAATATTGCGTCGGTTGTGAGATGGAGAAAACTGATTCCGAGCTCCAAGATGGTCATTGCCCGCTTCATCCCAATCAAGAGCTAGAAATTATTAATGAGGAAAATTATTTTTTTCGTTTTTCTAACTATCAAGATAAATTATTAGATTTTTATAAAAATAATCCTAACTTTATTTTGCCTAGTAGCCGCCTTAAGGAAATAACCGCCTTTGTTGAGTCTGGTTTACAAGATTTTAGTATTTCTCGCCTAAAAGAAAAAATGCCTCACGGCGTTCCTGTGCCTGGAGACGACAGTCAGGTGATGTATGTTTGGTTTGATGCTTTAGTTAATTATATTTCTACCCTTGGCTGGCCGGAGAAAACTGATAACTTTGTTAATTATTGGCCTGGTCTTCAGGTTTGCGGTAAAGATAATTTACGGCCTCAAACTGCCATGTGGCAAGCGATGCTCATGTCGGCTGGCTTGCCGAACTCCAAGCAGGTTTTAGTTTTTGGTTTTTTAACCTCGAATGGCCAAAAGATGAGCAAAAGTTTAGGCAACGTGGTAAATCCCTACGAATTAGTGGATAAATATGGTGCCGATGCTTTACGCTATTATCTCTTAGCTGAAATTGCTCCCTTTGAAGATGGTGATTATAGTGAAGAAAAATTTCAGGGGCGTTATAATTCGGATTTGGCTAATGGACTCGGCAATTTAGTCGCTCGCGTTTCTAATTTGCTTGAAAAAAATCAAATTATCTCAAATTTACAAGTTGATCTTAAAAATGAGGATATTATTGATACCTCAAATAATTTTGAGGCCAGTTTTAAGACTTATCGTTTTAATGAAGCCTTACAAATACTTTGGGAAAAATTAAAAATTTGTGATGAAAATTTAAGCCAGAAAGCTCCTTGGAAAATGACGGATAAGAAAGAAATCGAGATAGTCTTAAAGCCGCTCGCGCAAACCATTTTAAATATTGCCTATTTGCTTGAACCATTTTTGCCCAGCGTCGCACAACAAATTCAAAAGCAGTTTTCTGACAAGCAAATTAGTAAGGGGGAATCGCTTTTTCCACGTTTATAATTTTTTAAATATATGTCAATTTTCGACATCAGTTTGCTTATAATCATTATCGGCTTTATTCTAAACGGCCTTTTTAAGGGGTTAATTAGGCTCCTCGGCCACGTCGTCGGTTTGATCGTCGGCGCCTATATCGCTAGCCACTTTTATCTTTTCTTGTTTGATTTATGGAAAAATATTTTTAACGGCCACGTCGCAGTCGGTAAAGCCATTTCTTTCATTGTTTTATTCGTAGTCGTAACCCGCCTGATGGATTTAGTTTTTCTCTTAATAGAGAAATTTTTTAATTTGATTGCAATTATTCCGGGTAGTAAGTATTTAAATAATATAGCCGGTGCGGTTCTTGGCTTTATTGAAGGCTCCTTGTTCTTAGGCTTAATTATTTTCGTGATTTCGCGCTACGCTTTAATCGGTAATTTTTTTGGGGATCAATTAAAAGATTCGCTAATCGCGCCCGTCCTATTAAAAATAGTTAATATTATTTTACCGATTTTGCCCGACGCTCTTAAGGCCCTGAAGTCTATTATTTAGTCTATTTTACGATAGAAAAGGCGGAAGAAGTTTTAGCTAAGTTCAAATTATAATTTTTTATAATCTGAGCATCGGTTTTCTGTCAACGGTCAGAATTTCTTCACCCTCAAGCCAATTTTTTTTATTCTTTATATTATAGTAAGCAGCAATTCCAATCATGGCTGCGTTATCACTCCTGAATCTTATTTCAGGAATAAAATATTTTTTCCCAAATTTTCTGACTAGCGTTCCTATTTCGCGCACAATATATTTATTATTACTTACCCCTCCGCCAATGATGACGGATTTTATATTGGGGTAAAGTTTTATCGCTTTGCTAAGCTTAACGGATAATGATCGTGAAACTGCATTGATAAATTCACGGGAAAAATCATAAGCCCAGTCAGTGTCTTTTTTATATTTTTCTCTGAGCGCCTTCATTCTATAAAGGCAGGCTGTTTTTAGTCCGGAAAAACTAAAATTTAAATCTTTAGAGCGCATCATCGGAATGGGCAAGCCGAATCTGCCGGCAACTTCCGCAATCGGTTTTTTTTCGCCCCTCTCATTAAGACCAGAAAGGGCATCAGACCATTTTTTACTGGCTCGACCGGCGAGTAGAGTAATAATAGGGCCCCCCGGATAACCGACGTTCATCATTCTAGCCACCTTATCAAAAGCTTCGCCGGCGGCGTCGTCTAAGGTTTCTCCTAAAATTTCGTATTCGTTTAAGGCTTTAGCGTAAATTATTTCGCTATGGTTGCCTGATATTAACAGAGCGAGCGCCGGGAAGAGCTTGTTTTCTTTGTTTTCTTCAATGGCTCCTTTGGCTTTACTATTTAGAATAAATGAAGCGAGCATATGTCCCTCCATATGGTTTATCGGGATAAATTTTTTCTTTTGTTCGTAAGCTAAAGTTTTAGCAAAATTCAAGCCAACCTCTAGAGCAATCGCGAGTCCTGGCCCGTAAGTAACGGCGACAAATTCAATATCGGCTTCGCTTAGGCGTGCTCTTTTTAAAGCTTCTTGATAAACATTTTCGATATTTTCTTTATGCGCTCGACGAGCGATGTCAGGCACAACGCCACCCCATTTTTTATGGAGTTCTGTTTGCGAAGAAATTACGCTCGCTAAAATACAGCGACCCCTTAATACGGCGACGGAGGTATCATCACAACTAGTGTCAATCGCTAAAATAATGGGTTTTGCATTACTCATAAGTTTTGATGTTTCGGATATCTTCTGTTAGATAATTAAAAATAACGTTTACAATTTTTCCACCAGATTTTTTTATTTTTGTTTTTAAATCAGCAAAGAATTTGTCGGCCCATTCAATCGCGATGATATTTCCGGCCGCAAGGTACTCGTTAAGCCCGATAGTTTCTAAATCCTTTAAACTATCGATTCTCCAAGTATCAATATGAATAAATTTTCCTTTTCTTCGGCCAAGTTTATATTCGTATTCGTTTAGAATCGTAAAAGTAGGGGATTTAACCATTTCCTTAATACCTAGCTTATTAGCTAGGCCTTTTGAAAATTGAGTTTTGCCAGTGCCGAGTTCGCCCACCAGAAAAAATACTAACGGTTTATCAAGCGGCTCATCAATATATTTTAGCATATTCATGCCGCCAAAATTTACGGTTTGTTCGGCGCTGTTTGTTTGCGCAAACATTATCGATTTTTGGTCCGATAGTTTTTTTACTAAATCAATTTGTCCCTGGCGCATGACGTTAAGATTATTCATCGTCGTATCAACAACGGTAGATACTTCGCGGTGCGGCAGCTCGCCCGCGTCAATTATTAGGTCGATTAAGCCCAAGCTTTTCTGGGGCATATCTTTAAGCAAAGCCTCTACACTGTACGGTTTTGGCATATATGATATGTTGGCGGAGGTGGCCGTAATTGGTTTTCCAAATTCACTGATGATATCTAAAACAAGGTCATAATCAGGAATGCGGATTCCTAAAGTGCCATATTCAGACTCAACTCCCCGAGCAACTTTTCCCAGCCCCTTAGAAACAACAGTTATTGGTCCGGGCAAGTAGTTTTTATAGAGATTGTCTGCTATTTCGTTGAGACTAACGTATTTGGCCGCCATATTTTTATCGCTAACGGCAATAGAAAGCGGTTTGCCTTCGCGTCTCGTTTTGTATGAAAATAGTTTATCTACCGACTTTTGGCTGGTAGCGCTGGCACCTATTCCGTAGCAAGTTTCAGTCGGAAAAACAAAAATTCCGCCGGTTTTTAAAACGGTTAAAGCCTTCTTAATAATGGCTTCAGAATTTTTTTTTGTATATTTGATGCGCTCCATTGATGCTTATTTAAGTTTAGCAAATTATAAAATTTTCTTTTCTCTATTTTTTTGTTATAATACTATAGCAAAAAGATTTGGAAAAAACAATGTTTAATTAATGTTTATTACCTAATAAAAGAATAAATTTCATGACCCATTTAACTGTAAATCCGAAGCGCATAAAATCGGCTATCATCGATCTGGTAGCCGGTTCTTTGAAAATCGGTCAAATTGTTATTTTGCCGACGGATACTATTTATGGCTTAAGTTGTTTAGCTAATGATCCGCGAGCAATTAAGAAGATTTATCATCTCAAAAAGCGTGACGCTAACAAGCCAGTTCTTATTTTAGTTAGTGATTTGAAAATGGCTCAGAAATATACATTTATCTCTCGTGAACAAGCGCAGTGGCTAAGTAAGATTTGGACAAAAAAGCAATCGCCGACAACGGTTATCCTGCGTAATCGCAATAAACTGCCCCGTGAACTTACTCGGGGCTCAGACGGTTTAGCCGTCCGTTTGCCTAAAAGCAAATTTTTAATTAAAATAATAGAGAAAGTAAAGTGTCCGATAGTTTCGGCTCGTTTAGGTTTTAGTGGTAAAGAGAATATAATTGATCTTGGTAAATTACATTATTATTTTCCGAAAAAAAATAATAGGCCCGATCTAGTAGTTGATGCCGGCGCCGCTCCCCAGAGTCAGCCCTCGCGGTTAATTGATCTAAGAGACGAGAAAAATCCGATAATCATTAGAAAATAAATAACACAAATATGATAATAACTAAAGATAAATTTAAGCAGGTCGTTCCGGGCTTTGTTTTAGTGGTCGCTCTTTTGGCTACTTTCTGGGGCGGCTTTTACGCTGGCCAGAAAAATACGGCTCTCGCCGAGAATAATCCAAGAATTTTAGCTTATTCCGAAGAAGCAAAAATAGCGGCTAACGCCACCAGTTCGGATGAAAATTTTGACTTTAACTTGTATTGGCAGGTTTGGGATACTTTGAAGCAGAATTATGTTGATAAAATTAAAATAAAAGATAAAGAACTTTTCTATGGTTCTTTAAGGGGTTTGGCCGCGTCTCTCGATGATCCCTATACGGTATTTATGGATCCAAAAATGTCGCAAGAGTTCACTAATGATTTAGCAGGGACTTTTGAAGGTATCGGCGCCGAGGTCGGTATGAGAAATGATATTGTAACTGTGATTGCTCCTCTTGATGGCACGCCGGCGCAAAAAGCGGGTCTCAGAGCGGGCGATAAAATTTATGCAATTGATGGTAAATCAACAATCGGATTAACAGTCGATCAGGCGGTGAAGCAAATTAGAGGCAAAAAGGGAACTAAGGTGGTCTTAACGATTTTGCGCGGTGTGGGCGAGAAGCCAAAAGATATTTCGATTGTTCGCGATGTTATTTTCATGAAAAGTATCAAGACTGAAATGCGTAGCGATGGTTTATACGTCATAAAAGTTACTAATTTTAATGATGATACTTTAAGTTTGTTTAATGCGGCCGTAAATGAAGCTCTACTTAAAAACCCCAAAGGCATAGTTCTTGATTTAAGAAATAACCCCGGTGGATATTTAGAAACAGCCGTCGCGCTAGCTTCGGAGTGGATTGAGGCCGGACCGGTTGTCGCTGAGCAGTTCAGTGGGAACAAACGCAACGAGTATCCATCAAACGGTCGCGCTCGTTTAAAAAAATTTCCGACGGTAGTATTAGTTAATGGCGGCAGTGCCTCGGCTTCAGAAATTTTGGCTGGCGCCTTAAGGGATTATAAGAAAGCGACTTTAGTCGGCGAACAGACATATGGCAAGGGTTCAGTTCAAACTCTAAAAGATTTTAGTGACGGCTCCGCTTTAAAGGTGACGATTGCTAAGTGGCTAACTCCGGCGGGTGATTTTATTAATGATAAGGGAATCGAGCCGAATATTAAAGTTGAGTTAACGCAAAATGATATTGATAAAAATATTGATCCACAACTGAATAAAGCGGTAGAGCTTTTAAAGCAAATTAAAAAATAAAAGAAAAAAAGGCACTCCTTGCGGCTTGCCTTCTTCGCTTAAGTGAACTAAGACTTATTCATCTTCATTCAAGTAGGCGGTAATATTGTCTCGGTTTTCATTCTCTGCTTGTCTGTAGATTTCCTCCACAACTGCAGGAGTAAGAAGTTCGAGATGGCCCCTCTGTGCACATTTTTTCTTATTTGTGCAAATAGCACAAGGAATTTTATGGCTCACAATAGAGCGATCCTCGACACTTTCGAGATGCTCTTCTCCCAGGTGCTTGGCCATTTTCTCCAGCGTGCTCGTCTTAAAGTGTTTTTGGCACGTACCAAGGCCTTCATCAAACAGTATCAACAAATAGCTTTCCCCGTTGCCGTTTGTCGATGTCACTAAAAACAATTTCTCCATGTTCTTTATTTTAAGGTTAGATTGAAATTTTTCGATGTTAATTTTATATCATAATAATATTTAATTGTCAATTAGTATGTCTTTGGCTAAAAAAACAGTAAAAAAAGTTAAAAAAGAAAAGGACTCAACTAAGTATATCTTCGTTGTCGGCGGAGTAATGTCAGGAGTCGGAAAGGGCGTGACGACTGCTTCTATTGGCCAAATTCTTCAGGCGCGCGGTTATAATGTGAGCGCCATTAAGATGGACCCTTATATCAATGTTGATGCTGGCACGATGAACCCGATTGAGCATGGCGAAGTTTTTGTAACCGAAGACGGTGACGAAACCGATCAAGACATCGGTAATTATGAAAGATTTTTAAATAAGAATATTTATCGAGAAAACTACATGACGACGGGTCGGATTTACCAGACAGTCATTAATAAAGAGCGTAATTTAGAATACAAAGGGAAGTGCGTCCAAGTTGTCCCTCATATTCCGCAGGAGATAAGAGACCGAATCGACAGAGCGGTTGAGAAAACTAAAGCCGAAATTATGACGATTGAAATTGGCGGCACGGTCGGTGAATACGAAAATTTGATTTTTTTAGAAGCGGCTCGGGTTATGAAATTATATAACCCTAAAGATGTTTTATTTGTGATTGTTTCCTATCTGCCGATTCCAAATAAAATTGGTGAGATGAAAACTAAGCCGACCCAGCATGCGATTCGTAATCTTCAGAGTGCCGGCATCCAACCAGACTTCGTTATTGGCAGAAGTGAAAAGCCGCTGGATATGCATCGTAAAGAAAAATTATCTGTTAACTGTGGCGTGCCGACCGAGAATGTAATTTCCGCTCCGGATATTGAATCGATTTATGATATTCCTTTAAATTTTGAAAAAGATAATTTCGGTGATCGCATTTTAGAAAAATTTGGCTTGCCCCTCGGACATCGTAATAATAATCATGCTTGGCGAAAAATGGTAGCCGCTTCGAAAACCAAGACTCCGGAGATTAACGTTGGAATTGTTGGTAAATATTTTGCGAGCGGCGATTTCTCTCTCGGTGATTCCTATATTTCCGTAATTGAAGCGATTAAGCACGCTTCAGCTTATAATCATTGCAAGGTAAAGATCCATTGGCTTAGTGCGGAAGAAGTAGAGAAAGAGGGCTCTAAGGTTTTGAAAAACATGGACGGCATTATCGTTCCTCAAGGTTGGGGTGGCCGCGGATCCGAAGGAAAAATAAAAACGATTAAATATTGCCGAGAAAATAAAATTCCTTATTTTGGGCTTTGCTACGGCATGCAAATGGCAGTTATAGAATTTGCCCGTAATGTTGCTAAGCTCAAGGACGCTAATTCTGCTGAATGCAATCCGAAGACAAAAAATCCAGTTATTCATATTATGCCTGGTCAAGAAAAATTGATTAAAGAAAAGGGATACGGCGGGACAATCCGTCTTGGCGGCTGGCCTTGCAAATTAAAGCCCGGAACTCGCTTGGCTAAAGCTTATAAAAAGTTTACGGCGGATAAAGTAGTATCGGAACGCCATCGTCACCGCTACGAATTTAATAATGATTATCGAGAAATGTTTGAGAATTTGGGATTGACGGTTGCTGGAACTTCGCCGGATGGGGAAATAGTTGAGGCAATTGAAATTACTAGTCATCCTTTTTTTGTCGGCGTTCAATTTCATCCCGAGTATATTTCTCGCCCCCTCTCTCCCCACCCCCTCTTTGTAGAATTTGTTAAGGTTTGTAAAGATAAGAAATAAATTATATGGCTCGCGATTTTTTTAACACCGATATTTTTTACCGAACTTCTAAAGTCGAGAATGAAAAGGAAAAAGGAGAAGAAGAAAACATAACACCAAAACATTTAAGACTTTATGGCGACAAGGTAGTCGATTTGTTTTGTAAAAAATTTGCAGCCGAAGGTTTAGCTGAAATTAAAAAAGATAAAGAAGAAAATAAGTATAAAAAATTTATCATTACCGCCGCCCATTTAAATAACCTAGATGTGCCGGCCGCTTTAAAAGTATTTGGTCCTGAGTTCAATATTCAAATTACTGGCGAGTCAGTTCTCTTGGAAAAAATGAAATACTTGGGACATCGAATGATGATTAATTTAGCGGGCAGAGAAAATTTTACCCCTTTAAGCTACAAAGAAGACAAGGAGGGCAAACATGGCTCATTCGACCCCGAAAATTTCACGGAGTTAGAAGAAAAAATGGAAGAGGGTAAAACGCCCTGGATTGCCGCTCATCCATTTTCACTGAACGGAAAAATGAAAAAAGTAAGCCTTGGCCCTGTTTATTTAGCTGCCAAAACTAAGGCCGAGCTAATTCCCACCGCCTTAGATATTTCTGGTGGATCGGTAACACTTGAGGGCGTAGCAGAGAGCGCCAAAACTCTAGTTAATAGATCAGAGGCAATTTATCGGATTGGAAAACCTTTTGCCGTAGCCGATATCGATGTTTCAATTATTGATCTCGTCTTAGAGAAAAGGAAAAGGGGGGAGACAATCGAACGCGAAGAACTCGCCGAGTTTAACATAATTCATAAACAGTTAAGAGAACAAGCCGATTTGTTAGGTGAGCAACTAGAATTACTTTTACCTAGTGAAAAGAGGATAGAGTAAGTCAAAGGTATACTATAAATGAAAAAGACCCCGTAGAATATGTGGGGCCTTTTTTGTTTCGGAATTAATTATCCGATAATTACTTTGTAAGCATTCTTGGCAATTTGTTTCCGGAAGTGCCAAAGGATTGGCTGAAAGGGGAAAAATAATCCCGTTATAAAGTTGGCGTAAATTATCGCCGCCAGCTTATTTTTGCTTATTTTTTTCATTTTTTGCGTTTTAGAACTAAAGATATAATACCATATTTTATAATAAATGTCAAGATATAATAAAAAACAAAAAACAGACGTTTTTGTGTCTGTTTTTTAGTTTAGAATTCTTTATTTTTTGCTAGTCTTCTTGGCAGTTATTTTCTCTGATTTTTTAGCCGGTTTTTTAAGAGTCGCCTCTTTTTGAGCCGCGCTTAAGGGAATGACGTTTACAATCTTAGAGGTTTTAAGGGTATTGTTGAATTTTCTTAATTTTTTAGTAGCAAATTTTACAAAACCGCCTTTAAGGGCAAATAAAGTATCGTCCCCGCCAATACCAACATTAAGGCCAGGATGATATTTAGTACCGCGTTGTCGAATGATAATAGCGCCAGTTTTAGCCCATTCACCATCTGTCAGTTTTACGCCTAAACGTTTACTTTCTGACTCACGGCCTAATGAGGTTGACCCGGCGGCTTTCTTATGTGCCATATGGATGTTCTACACTGAAAATGCTAGCCAGAAGACTAGCATCTCAAGGGTTAATTTAAGTTTTATTGTTTTAATATAACAAATGAGCGGGGAATTGTCAAATATGGCTAATTTTAGGATTAGGACCAAGGTTTTAATTTTTATAAAACATGCTATAATAGAAACATAAAAATCAACTAAAAAATTAATAAAAAAAATATGGTAGAAGTTAATCAAGAGAAGTGTATTGGTTGTGGCATGTGCGCCGGTTTGTGTCCAGAAACATTCATGATGGGGGCAAGCGGTAAGGCGGAGGTTATAAAGCCCGAACCAACTGATTGCGCCAGAAACGCTGCGGCTAATTGCCCAGTTGAAGCTATTAGTGTTAATTAATCTAATCAATAAATATGGCCGGAGAAACAATTGCCGAAAAGCCAATTATCGAATCACCCAAAATAACCCCCATTAAAATCGAACATCTGCCTAATTCGGAAAATAAGGCGGAACAAATTTTGCCGCCAACAGAGCAAATAAAGGAGATAATTTCTAAACCGATTGAGAAAAAGGGAGAGGATAATATTGTCGCGGTTTCCCGAGTGCAAGATTGGCAAAAACAACAAGCGGCCGCGATTGATAATATTTTGTCTGAAGGTTTGAATGAGGTTTTTTTAAAGATGAATCCAGATGAGCAGGCGGTTTTTAAAAAAACCGGGGAAGAGACGGTTATAAAAATTAGTAAATTGCTCATGGAAACTAAAGTTAAGGTTAATAAAATCGTTGCTCTGATTAGAAAATGGCTTCAATTAATTCCCGGAGTAAATAAGTTTTTTTTGGAGCAAGAGGTTAAAATCAAAGCAGATAAAATAATGAGAATAAAAAATAAATTTTAAATATGACGGGAACAAACTCGTTAAATGTAGCTGATTTTTTAGGAATAATAATCGGAGTGGCGGCGCTGATTGTTTTTTTTATAGTCTTATTGCAGATTTTGCGCTGGTTTTTATCGCGGCGCCATTATTTTCCTCATCAAGTTTTTTTAGTCCGCCTGCCTAAAGAAAAACCGGAAGACGACAAGAAAGAATCAACCGTTCAGCAATTAAGAGAAGAAATCGCAAAGGGAGAAACAATTTTTGCGGCAATTGGTGGACTAAAGGCTGAGAGAGGCTTCAAAGCTTGGTTCACTGGGCGCCATGATCATTTTTCTTTCGAGATTGTCGCGAGCCATAATAAAATCGCTTTTTACGTTGTGGCGCCGCATGAACAAGTCCGCTATATTGAACAGCAAATCCAGGCCTATTATCCGGAAGCGATTATTGATGAGGTTGAGGATTATAATCCGTTTAGCCTAAATGGCCAGATTGCCGCCGCTTCTCTTAAAACTACTAAAAGCTTTCTTTTTCCTATTAAGACTTATCAGAAGATGGAGGTGGACCCTCTTAATTCTTTAATTAATACTTTATCTAAGTTGGGCAAAGATGAGAGCTTGGTTATTCAATATTTGGTGCGAAGCGCTCATAGTGCTTGGCATAAAAAGGTGCGCCGTGTCGTTGAGAAAATTCATCAAAAAAATTCTGTTTCCGCCGGCGTAAAATCGAGCGGCCCGTCTGCTTTAATTGGTGATATCTTTAGCGGCCATGGCCATAAAGATAACAATACACCGGAAGCACCAAAAAAATTATCTGCGATTGAAGAGGAGATGGTAAAAACAATTGAAGAAAAAAATTTGAAGACGGGTTTGGATGTTAACATTCGTATTATTTCCAGCGCCAAAACAAAAGAAGAAGCGAGCCGTTATTTAGAAAATATCGCCTCTACTTTCGGTGAATATAATAATTTTAGTTATGGCAATAATTTTTCTCGAGCTAATAAAAAAACTCCGGGAAAAATAGTTCAAGATTTTATTTATCGCCACTTTCAAGAACGCAATGCCTTTTTGTTGAATAGTGAAGAGTTGGCTAGTATTTTTCATTTTCCTTTAAAATCAACAGAGACGCCCAATATTTTATGGCTTACTTCTAAAATTGCACCCGCACCCGCGAACGTGCCGACCGAGGGCATAACTTTGGGCGAAAATATCTATCGAGGTATCAAGAAAGAAATTCGCATAAAACGCCAAGATCGCCGCCGCCATACCTATTTAATCGGTAAATCTGGTGTCGGTAAATCAGTTCTTCTAGCCAACATGGCGATTCAGGATATTCAAAATGGAGAAGGGGTTTGTGTCTTTGATCCAAACGGTGATTTGATTACGGACATTTTAGAAAGAATTCCTCCAGAGAGAGCTGAAGATGTTATTATTTTTTCGCCTGGTGATGTTGAAAGACCGCTCGCGTTAAATTTATTAGAGTTTGATCCGCGTTATCCTGAACAAAAGAGTTTTGTAATTAATGAAATGATTGGTATTCTCGATAAGCTCTATGATTTAAAAGCGACTGGTGGCCCGATGTTTGAACAGTATATGCGTAACGCCATGCTTTTAATTATGGACGATGCGGAATCAGGTTCAACTCTTATGGAAATTCCTAAAGTTTTGGCCGATGAAGAATTTAGGCGCTATAAATTAAATCAATGTAAGAACCAAACCGTGGTTGATTTTTGGCGCAAGGAGGCGGAAAAGGCGGGCGGAGAAGCGGCTTTGGCAAATATCGTGCCTTATATTACTTCTAAATTAACGCCGTTTATTTCTAACGATATGATGCGGCCGATTATCGGCCAACAGAAAAGTGCTTTCAATTTAAGGGAGGTCATGGATAAACAGAAGATACTGTTAGTCGATTTGCCTAAAGGTTTAATTGGCGAAACCAATGCTTATCTTTTGGGTATGATTTTGGTTGGTAAAATTTTAATGTCGGCTTTGTCGCGCACCGATATTCCACCAGAACAGCGCAAGGATTTTTATTTATATATTGATGAGTTTCAAAATTTTACTACTTCCTCAATTTGTCAGATTCTGTCTGAAGCCCGAAAATATGCCCTTGATTTAATTATCGCCCATCAATATATTGGACAATTGAGCAAAAATAATAATAACGAAATAAAGGATGCCGTTTTCGGTAACGTCGGGACAATGATTAGTTTCAAAGTCGGTTCTGAAGATGCGGAATTTTTAGTTAAAGAGTTTGCGCCCGCCTTTAATCAGTATGATTTGATTAATGTTGACAAAGGCATGGCTTGTATTAAGCTTTTAGTGGATAATAGTGCCAGCCGTCCCTTTTCGCTAGCTACTACTTGGCCGATTCTGGGCGTTAAGAGACCGGGCATGGCGGATAAGATTAGAGCCTTAAGTCGTTTGAAATATGGGCAGAATGCACGCTTAGTGGAAGCAGAAATAAGTCGCCGCGCGCATATTAGTTTAATTAAAGATAAATAAAGCAATTCCTCTATGTCGACTCTTTACCGTGATTATCGCCCCCAGAATTTCGCTGAAGTTTTAGGGCAGAATCATATCAAAATAACTTTGCAGAATGAAATTAGCGTCAATAAATTAGCGCAGGCTTTTTTATTTTGTGGACCGCGAGCAGTTGGCAAAACTACTTTAGCGCGGGTCTTAGCGAAAACAGTGAATTGTCTTAATCGCAAAGACGGAGAATATGAACCTTGTAATAAATGTGAAAATTGCATCAGCACGACACTAGGTAAAAATTTGGATGTAGTTGAAATTGATGCCGCCTCTAACACGGGGGTTGATAATGTGAGAGAAAATATTATTAGCTTTTCAAGGCTTACTCCGGCGAACGCAAAATTTAAAGTTTTTATTATCGATGAGGTCCACATGCTTTCGCTCTCCGCTTTTAACGCGCTTTTAAAAATCATCGAAGAACCGCCAACCCATGTTATATTTATTTTGTGTACGACCGAAATCCAAAAAGTGCCCTTAACGATTATTTCCCGTTGCGAGCGTTTTGACTTTAAGCGGATTAGCGTTTTAGATATCGTTAAAAAATTAACCTTAATCGCGAACGCGGAAAAAATTGAAATTGACTCAGAGGTTTTAGAGGCGGTCGCCCGTCGTTCGGGTGGACATTTGCGTGACGCCGAAAGCTTGCTCGGCCAGATTTTTTCGCTGGGCGACAAAAAAATTACCCTAGAACAAGCGGAGTTAGTTATTCCTCATTATAATAGTAATGAAGCAACCGACCTACTTGATTATTTGAGCCGCAAAGATGCAATGAAAGCAATTTCTTTAGTGAATAATTTGGTGGATAGCGGAGTTAATTTAAAAAATTTTGGTGGCGAGCTCATTGGGTTGCTCCGGAAAATAATGCTTAGTAAAGTTAACCCAAGTTTATCGGATAATTTAGGCTTGAATTTAGGAGAAAGTTTAGAAATTAAAATTAATGAGATTTCTAATAATTTGAGCTGGGAACAACTCTTGGCTTTTACCAGACGATTCTTGGAAGCTTATAACGACAATAAAAATCCTTTAATTTCGCAATTGCCTTTAGAGCTCGCGATTATTGATCTTTGCTATGCACCTCTGAAATCAAACTTGGTAACTAGTTCGGGTTATTCGGGTGGCCAAAATAGTAGTATTAAATCGGTTGCTCCTCGAAAAGAAGTTGCACCTGCAAAGGCTGAACTTAAATTAGAAGATGAAAAAAGCGTGAGAAGCGAAATGACGGGCGAATCGACGGTAAAAGCAGTTATTAATTTAGAACAAGCTGAGGTTTTAGAAAAATGGCCGGAGTTTTTGGTAAAAATAAAAAAATATAATCATTCTTTATCTTTCGTTCTGCAAAATTGCCACCCCCAAGACGTAAAGGATAATTGCCTGTGTTTAATTTTTAAATATAAATTTCATCAAGATAGAATTAATGATGCCACGATTAAAAATATAATAGAGACGACTCTCGCTGAAGTTTTTGGAGCATCTTTAACTTTGAGTTCGCTTATTGATGAGAATCTTGATCTTAAACGTGAAGATAAAATAGAGATCGCTTCAGAGGACGCGCCTGTCTCCGCCGGGGCGGCGGAAACAGATATAAAAAAAGGAGGCCTAATTAGCGATCTCCTTAAAACATTTGGTGGGGAAATTATTAATTAATAGATTAATCATATGTTAGATATAAAATTAATTCGCGAAAACCCTGATTTAATAAAAACTAATGTTCGCAATCGTTTAGCGACGGTGGATATTGATATTTTATTGAATTTGGATAAAGACATTAGAACCTTAATCACTAATATTGAAACGGCTCGGGCGCGGCGCAATCAAGCTTCAAAAACAAAACCGACAGCTGAAATTATCGTGGAAATGAAAACTCTGGGTGATAATTTGAAAAACTGGGAAACGGATTTAATCGAGAAAGAAAGTCTATTTAAAGAGATGCTTTTAGCTGTTCCTAATTTAACTCATCCGAGTGTTAAAGTCAGTACTAACGAAGACGATAATCCAGTTTTAGAAACTTATGGCGCGCCTACAAAATTTAAATTTACGCCAAAAGATCATGTGGAACTCGCCGCCGCCCTTGATTTGATAGATTTTGATCGGGCTACAAAGGCGAGTGGTGCTAAATTTTATTACCTTAAAAACGAATTGGCACTCATGGAATACGCCCTTATTCAATATGCTTTAAATATTCTGATAACGCACGGCTATACTCCGGTTATTACTCCTGATTTAGCGAAAAGAGAAGTGGTCGAGGGCATGGGATTTAATCCCCGCGGTGAGTCTACTCAGATTTATAATATTGCCAATTCTGATTTGAGCCTTATCGGCACCGCGGAAATTACTATGGGCGGATATCATAAAGATGAGGTTCTAGAAGAATCGGAACTACCTAAAAAATACGTAGCTGTTTCCCATTGTTTTAGGACGGAAGCAGGGAGCTATTCAAAATTTTCTAAAGGAATTTTTCGCGTTCATCAATTTACTAAAATTGAAATGTTCCAATACGTGAAACCAGAGGAGGCCGAGAAGGCCCATTTAGAACTATTGGAAATTGAAAAAGAAATTTTCAAAGGTTTAGATTTGCCCTTTCAGGTAATCGATCATTGTACGGCTGATTTAGGGGCGCCGTCTATTCGGACATATGATCTTGAAGCTTGGATGCCGGGTAAGCCGGGAGCTGATGGTAGCCAAGGAGCCTGGGCGGAAGTGACTTCGACGTCAAACTGTACGGATTACCAAGCTCGTGCCATGAACACCAAATACCGAAAGACAAACGGCGAGAAAGAGTTAGTCTATACCCTTAATGGTACAGCGATTGCTATTCCGCGCTGTTTAATTGCGATTATGGAAAATTATCAAACTAGCGACGGTTCGATTGAAATTCCTAAAGCACTGGCTCCATATATGCCGAAAAGCTATAAGAAGATAAAATCTAAACAGAAGTAAAAAATAATGAAAAAGTTTTTGGGATGGAATAAGGTTTTTATAGTGGTGTTGGCGATTGTCAGTGCTGGTTTGTTTTTTCCGTCGCTTTCTCGGGCAGCTGTTTTGAAGGCTACTTACCCCCGGTTAGCAAATTATTTTTTGAAATGGGAAATTAGCGATGTGGAGGCCCAGGAACTAGCTAAATGGGATGTAGTGGTTCTTGATATGGAAGTTCAGGAAAATAGTCGCGAACAATTAAAAAATATTCGTGCGCTTAATCCTAACATTATTATTTTGGCCTATATAAATGGGGTTGAACAAGTTGATAATCCAGAAGATTATAATCGTGCGGAACTTCGCAATCGACTCGCTAAAAATATTGATAGTGCTTGGTGGTTACACGATTCCTCTGGCCATAAAATTTCTAATTGGCCTTATAATTCAATGCTAAATTTGACGGACGGAGTTAATCCGGATAACCGTGGCAAGCGCTTCAACGACCATTTGGTTGATTTTGTAATTAACGAAATTAAAGCGACTGGTCTTTGGGACGGCGTTTATTATGATAACACTTGGGGCGATATCGCTTGGCTGAACCAAGGTAACATTGACGCTAATAATGATGGCGTCCGCGATGAAGCAACTAGCCTTAACGCCGCCTGGTCATCGGGCTTTAAAAAAGTTCTAGCGAAGACAAGGGAGTTTGCTGGTCCAGAGTTTATTATAGTCGGTAACGGCCGCGTTTATGAAGGCTACCAAAGCTTACTAAACGGTGCGATGCTCGAAAGCTTTCCCTCCGCTTGGGAAAATGGTGGAACCTGGGCTGGATCTATAAAAACTTATTTACGCCTGCCGGCTTTAAATGCTACGCCTAACATATCTTTAGTTAACGTATCTAGTAAAAATCAAACTGATTATCGTCGTTTTCGGTATGGGCTAGCGAGCACGTTGCTCGGAACTGGTTTCTATAGTTTTGATTATGATATTACCAACCATGCCCAAACCTGGTGGTACGACGAGTATGATATTCCTTTGGGTCCTGCCCAATCGAGTGCTTATAATCTTCTCTCCGGCGGAGCGACAGAAATAAAAGCGGGTTTATGGCGCAGAGATTTCAAATACGGTTCAGCCATCGTTAATTCGACAAATAAAGAACAGCTTTATGTTTTCTTAAAGGAAGAAATGGAAAAAATTAAAGGTTCACAGGATCCTAGCTTTAACACCGGTTTAAAAATAAATTATTTAAAGTTAGCTCCTCAAGACGGGGCAGTTCTTCTGCGGCGCAATACGGTTATTACCGGTAGCGCGTTTACTAACGGATATTTTTATCGTTTATATAATTTTGCCGGTGTTCAGGTGAGAAATGGATTTTTTCCTTATTTCAGTAATTTCCCTGGCGGGCAGGAATTAATTGTCGCTAAACAAACCTCTGACGTCCAAGATGTAAGTCTGGCGGCTGGCGCCGGCCAAGTTAGTTTGCAAAAAAATGGAATAAAACTAGCACCGATTTTTCCCTATACTAAAAATTATAAAGGGCCGATTAATTTAGCCGCTAGAATTGATCAGGGATATTTTCATGAAATAATTACCGGTCCTGGAATTGGCGGCGGACCGCAAGTCAGAATTTTTCAGGCTAATGGAAAATTGTTGGGCGATTTTATGGCTTATGATAAAAATTCGCGTGGCGGGGTCAGTGTCGCCCTAGGCGACGTCGATGGTGACGGCCAAGAAGAAATTATTACTGGCCCTGGAGCCGGCCTAGAACCGCTTATTAAAATTTTTACTTTAAGAGGCGTCTTAAAGAACAGCTTCTTGGCCTATGACAGGGGGTTTAAAGGGGGAGTAAGCGTGGCGGTAGGCGATGTTAATGGTGATAACAAAAAGGAAATAATTACCGGTCCTGGAGTTGGCGGCGGACCGCAAGTCAGAATTTTTAATGATCAAGGAATAGCCTTATCGAGTTTTTTTGCTTATGATAAAAGTTATCATGGAGGCATAAAGATTAGCGTGAGCGACACTAACGATGATGGACAGATAGAAATTTTAGTAGGTCTTAAGAATTTTTATTAATAAATATATGCTTAAATTTATTAACCATCATTGGCAACTTAGGCGAGAAAGATTTTATCTTAAAAATCGCTGGCATTTAATTCTCGATTTTTCTTTAGGAATTATCATTCTTTTATTAATCGGAGTTGTTATTAGTTTGCATTTTTATCGCCCAAGCCTAATTAGACCGTTTGTTGGCGTAGTACCGACTAAATCGGAAATAGATTTAAATAATCCGCCCTTGGTTGTAAATTTTACAGTCGCCAGTTCGTCTATTAGCTTGGCTGACGGTGCCGTTTTAAAAATAGATCTAAAAAATACAGGTGACAGCGCTATCCAGAGTGTTAAAATTGATTTGCTAAGTACAAAACAGAATTTTGCAATCAATAAAATTGAAGCGACCGATGAGGCGGCAAACATTAAAATTATTAATCGTCAGATCGATCTTGGTTCTTTAAATATCAACGAAAGCAGGGAAGTGACGTTCAGGGTTTATTTTAGGGTTAAAAATGAAATGGAGAGGGTAATTCATTGGCAGGCGCAAAGCGCTTATTTAGTTCAAGGCCAACTGATTAAAGAGATTGTTGATCTACCTAATTTAAATTTAACTTCTGAGTTGGACGCCGAAGCAGCTATTTATTATCATAGCCCGCAAGGCGATCAATTAGGCAGCGGTCCCTTGCCACCCCTTGTCGGCTTACCAACGAATTATTGGGTTTTCTTTGAGATTAAAAGTAATGGAGATTTTAAGGACTTGGTATTCAGTGCTAAACTCCCTAAAGGAGTAGAGCTAACCGACAACCGTTCGCTTCTTTCCGGTGATTTTAAATATAACGCCGCTTCAAGACAGATTATTTGGAGGGTGGCGGAATTAAAAAATCAAAATGATAGTTATCGCGTAGGTTTTGAAATCCAATTTACACCCAATCTAAGTCAAGTCGATAAAGTTGTCCCCTTAATAACAAATTTAAATTATTATGCTCGTGATATTGTAATTAATGAAGAAATTTCGGCCTGGCTTCCTAACCTTAGTACTAATTTAGATTTTGATCGTCTTAATAGGGGAGAGGGTACGATTGGACAGCCTTAGTTTATTTTATGATAAATTTTTTTCGACAACTATTAAAACCTAAATATGAGACTTTAAATAAAATCGAAATTGACGCTAAAAAAATTATTGCCAATTTTAATTATTTAAAAGAACGGCAGGGAAGTGCCAAGATATTTCCCGTTTTAAAGTCAAATGCTTATGGGCACGGCCTAAAAGAAATGTGCCTTATTCTTAACCAGACTGACGCCCCCATGGTCATTGTTGATTCTTTTCCCGAAGCGCAGATTGCTTGGCGCTATTTTAAAGAGAAAGTTTTAATTTTAGGCGAGATGCCACTCAAGGCTTATAGTTATTGTGATTTTAAACGAACGGAGTTCGTCATTTATAATAGTGAAACCCTCAAGCATTTATCTCGTTATGGTAAAAGAGCCAAGATACATCTTTTTGTTAATTCAGGAATGAATCGTGAGGGCATAAAAGACTTGGCTCGATTCATTGAACTTAATAAAAATTATTTAGATAAAGTTGATCTTACCGGTCTATGTTCTCACTTAGCTTCAGCAGATGAGCAATCGATTCTTAATCAGACGCAAGAGACGGCGTTTATAGACTCTTTGGATATTTTGCGCTCCGCCGGCTATTTCCCGCGCTGGATTCATCTCGGTAACTCAGCCGGCCTTTTATCTTTGCGGAATAAACTTTTGACTGCCTATCGCCCAGGGCTAGCCCTTTATGGCTATAATCCTTTTTCTGATTCAGAGAAATCAGAGTTTGAAAAGAATAAGCAGCTTCAGCCAGCCTTAAAAGTTATTTCTCGGATAGTTTCTATTCAAAAGGTGTTGCCCGATGAGCCGGTTTCTTATAATGAAAGTTACCACGCCGCCAAAGAAACGAATATTGCCATTATTCCTTTTGGTTACTTTGAAGGTCTAGATCGTCGCTTATCTAATAAAGCTGAGTTCCTCGTTCTAAGCTTAAACTCGGCGATTTGGACGCCCATTGCGGGCAAAGTTTGCATGAATTTGACTTGCCTAGATGTCGATGGTCGAACTGTTCAGAAAGGGGATCCAGTTATTATTGTTTCCGATCAAGTAAAGGATAAAAATTCAGTTTTAAACTTATCTCGCTTAATGAACACTATCCCATATGAATTTTTAGTGCGTCTTCAGCCAAGTGTTAGAAGAGAAATAATTTGGTAATGATATTTTTTAGTAATTATGTCAAGAGAAGGGAAATCTTTTAAAAAAATCAAGAAGGATTATCAGTGTAAAAATCTTTATAATCCCTTTTTTCGTAAACCCAAAAAGATACCCAGTAAACGTCTTTTTGCCTGTCTTTTAATTTTAGGTATTTTGTTTATCATTTTTATTTTTTGGTTTTTTGGCGCAGCGCCGGTTTGGCGAATCGACAACATAAGAGTTGAAGGACTGACGCGGATACTAGATACGGATATTAAGAATAAGATTTGGGAACAGGCTAAAAAGTCTCGATATTTAATTTTTAAACAAGATAATATTTGGCTTTTTGATAAAGATGATGTCCAGGAAAATATTCTTTCCGCTTATAATTTAGCTTCTTTGCAGATTGTTAAAAAGTTCCCGAAGACGATACTAGTGCGCGTCGGTGAACGGCCATACTCTTTTATTTTTCAGCAGGGAAATGAGTTTTTTTATGCCTCAAGCGAGGGCTATATTATTCGTGAATCCGTTGTTTCCGAGGATAATAAGGTTAAGTATTTAATCTTGGAAAATAAAAATGTTAATAGTTTAATTGATGAAAAAAATAAAATAAACATTTCGCCTGATTATTTAAAATTTATTTTTGAACTAGCAAATTATTTAACGACCTATCAAGAATTATCTGTCGAGCGCTTTATTATTGATCAGGAGTTCAATACTATTAAAGTTAAGTTTAAAGACGGCCCTTTGGTCTATTTTGACACCAAAGTTGAGGCTAAGGCTCAGGTTGACCGCCTGGTTCTTGTCAAAAAAGAGAAAATAAAGGATAATTTCAATAAGACCAATTATATTGATCTGCGCTACGGCGATCGCATATTTATTAATTAAACTAAATATATGGAGGGTGCGTTTAAAACATTTTTTACTTTAGCGGTTTTAGTCTTCTGTGCGGTGGTGATTGGCATTTTTTTAATAATTATAAAAATTATTTTATTATTTCATCCGGAAGTCCATCTCATGGGGTTAATTATTAGTTAATTAGCTTTAGACCGATATATTAACAGACTGGGCGTCAGGAGGCTTAACGGCCTCCTTTGCTTTTGTTCTATTAAAGGGTTGATTAATATACATTATGCGAAGCATTGGAGAGGCTAAATCCTAGGAAATATTGAGCTTTTTCTTTGTTCCCCGTTATTTTACTTTTAAAATTCATTGAACATCTCAATGTATAATGTATATAGTTATAATTAAAATATTTTACAAATAAAAAAGGAGATTTATTTTTTTATTTATAAATCTCCTGCAGTCGCTCTTTCATGATTGGCTTTCGGGTTTGCTAACCGGGCCAGTCTGGTCGGCTAAGTCCAGTAAGGCTTGAGCGATTTCCTCAGTTCCCTTTTTAACATCCTCTTCTACTTGATAATCACCGGTTAATTTGATGGTTGGACCGATATAAATATCGGTTCGTTTCCAGAATTTTGGCCAAAAACGGCCGACCGGTAAGGCTTTTTCGGCTCCGTTTATCCAGACAATTAAGATTTCCGCATTGGTTTCAAGTGCTAATCTAGCTGCGCCGTCTTTTAGCGGCCTCAGGCGATGCCCTAAGCGTGAATAATACCAATTATTGTCTTTGTGAGTCGCCGTCCGTCCGCCTTCGGGAAAAATAATTAAAATCTTTCCCTTTCTTAAAACGTTAGCCATTTTTTTAAAAGCGGATTTCATTACGTCTGGTTTATGTCGTGGGACAAAAATAAAGCGCCCTTTTACCAATTCCCAGTACCATTTGTTATAGTTATCAAGGTCGGGAGTGCTATAAGGGACAAATTTAAAAGGTTGGATAGTCGTTCTCAAGAAAAAAAGATAGTTAAGGAGTACGGGTTCCCACATAGATGGGTGGTTGGAGATTACTATTAAACTTTTAGGCCAAAAAGAAATATTTTTCTGATTATGAACCACCACACATCCTAGAAGCCTAAGCGTAAAGAATAATAATCCGGAAACCAACCAAAGAGGATAAGCCAAGAGCCAGAGCAATAAAATCGCTTTGACTTTTTTTAACTTTTTCATGGTTGCTTGTTTTTGTTAAGGTTCTATATTTAGTATAGGACAGTCTATTTTTTTTAGCTACCCCTAGTGTTTTTGTGCTATAATCTAATTAGTTATGGATAAAAATAAGTCGATAATTAAATATTTAGTTGATTTTTTAGACTACTCGGAGATTGAAAAAGGTTTGTCTTCTAAAACTCAGGAAAATTATACTCGTTTTTTGCGTAAGTTTTTTGTTTGGTTAAAAATGGTTAAATTAGAGGCTCTAAAACCGGCCCAGTTAACGCCGGAGCATATTTGGCAGTATAAGGTCCATTTATCTCGCCACATTGACCCTAAGACCCGTAAAACCCTTAAAAAGACCACTCAGAACTATTATCTAATTGCTCTCCGTTCTCTTTTGGAGTTTTTCGTAGAGAAAGACATCAGTTCCCTGCCGCCCTCAAAAGTTAAGCTCTCTAAAGATAAAGCTGATAAAGAAATTAAATTTTTAAAACTAGAACAACTTTCTCAATTATTATCCGCGCCCAGTAGTAGCACCATTATCGGTTTAAGAGATCGGGCGCTCCTAGAAACTCTTTTTTCGACCGGTTTGCGCGTAGCTGAGCTTGCGGCCTTAAATCGCGATCAATTAAGAATTAAAGATGAAACTCACGATTTAGAGATTGCGGTTGTCGGTAAAGGCAGCAAGATCCGCACGGTTTATTTTTCCGAACGAGCGATTAAAGCTTTGCGTTTTTATCTTCAAGAACGCAAGGACATGGATGACGCCTTGTTTATTAACTATAAGCGCGGCGGTGCCAAAAGTAATGCTTCACGAAGATTGACTGTTAAAAGTCTGGAAGACATTGTTAAAAAATATGTGCTCATTGCTGGTTTGCCCGTGATGGCCACTCCCCATACTTTACGTCACTCTTTTGCTACAGATTTGCTTAATCAAGGCGTTGATTTGAGAACGGTCCAGGAATTTTTAGGACACAGCAATATTGCGACGACGCAGATATATACCCATGTGACCAATAAACAGCTTCGAGACATTCACCGCAAAGTTCACGATAGTCGGAAATTTTAAAAATATTTATAATATTTAAAAAAGAGCCCTGAGATATCTCAGGGCTCTTTGTATTTTTGTTATGGTAAATAATTTTCTGGATTAACCGGCAATCCATCCTTTCTGACTTCAAAATGTAAATGCGGTCCAGTCGTGAAGCCGCCGGAACCAACCCCGCCCGGCGTTCCGCCTGAACGGCCAATAGCTTGCCCCTGGATAACATATTGATCAGTTACTACATAAACAGCCGAAGTGTGGCCGTAAACTGTGGCTAAGCCGTCGCCATGGATAAGCATAATATAGGAATAGCTTCTGGTGCCGTCAAATTTAACTTTAGCGACGTAGCCGTCGGCGGCTGCCGTAATAGTTGTGCCCTGTTTGGCGCGAATATCAACCGCCGGATGCTCGCCGATAATATTGCGATAAGGATAATCAGTATCATGAAAAGAAGAAACGATATAATTTTTTGGCACAGGCCAAGCAATTGTATTATTGCCATTGTTTAATTTTTGTTGATCCTTCTGGGACATTTTTTGGCGGATAAGGCGTTCGGCGCTAGCAATTTCCGCGGCCGCCTGGTCCTGTTCCCTCTTAGCCTGAAGCAATAAGTTTTGGTATTCTTTTTCTGAAGATCGGGTTTCTTCTAAAATAAAGGTTTTATTTTCTTGTTCGTAAGCGAGGCTATTTTTCTTTTCTTCTAGTTTATTTTTTAGAGTTGTTAATTCAGTATTTTTTTCCGTTAAGCTTAATTTATTATTATCAAGCCGTTCTTTGTCACGTTTTAAATCAGTAACGCTTTGTCCGATTTCTTTATTTGTATCTTCTAGATACTTAGCTTGGTTTAAAAACTCTGCCAAAGACCCATTCAATAAAATCATTTCTAGAGTTGAGATTTGATCCTGTTTATAGACCAGGCGTAGTAAATTACCAATATGTTGTTTCTGCGTTTCGATTTGTTCGTCGAGATTGGTACTATCGACTTCTATTTTTTGTATTTCCAAATTGGTTTTATCAATTTCTAGATTAGTTTCTTCAATGTCAAGCTGAGCTTTAGCCAAGCGATTTTCAAGCAGTGACAATTGATTACTTAAACTTATTCGGTCGCGTTGTTTAGCTTGGATTTGCGCCTGATATTCTTGCTGTCTCGCCTTTAAATTGTCGATTTGTTTTTTTTGGTTTTGGATTTTTAAATTCAATGCCTCAATTTCTGCATCAATGTCCCCTGATTTACTAAAAACCAACGGCGCTAAGCTTAGCAAACCGGCAAAAATTAGTAAGATTATAATTGTTTTTAGAGCTTTATTTTTCATGTTTTATAATTATAACATCTTTCAGACCTTTTGTAAATGATATATTCATCTTTATTTCAAGGATTTTTCTAAGCGGTGGATGCTTTCTTCTTTGCCAAGGGCAGAAGCCACTTCAAATGGGCTAGGACTATTCTTCAATCCAGTTAACGCGACGCGTAGCGGCCATAAATAATCGCCATTTTTTTTACCACCATTTTTTAACCAATCAATAATAGTTTTTTCTAAATAATCTTTAGTCCAATTATTCGTTTCAATTTTTTCAAGTTCAAGAGTTATGTCTTGGAGGTTAGTTCTTGTCTCTTCCATGCTTAGGTTTTTCCAGAGGAGAAGATTCTGATCGTAATACGCGAGCCCGAATAAGAAAGATGTCATCTCGGTCACATCTTCCAATTTTTTCATTCGTTCTTGCGCGAGTCCGACAAAACTTTCCAAGCGCTTAGTATCCTTAATTTTATGGCCGACTTTTTCTAGGTAGGGTCGGCATAGCTCCGCTAGCTCTTTAAGTGATTTTTGGCGGATATAGTAACCATTATAATAATCCAATTTTTCAATATCAAAAATAGCCGGGCTAGCCCCCATGCCCTCAAGAGAAAATTCTTTTTCTAGTTCTCTTAAAGAATAGATCTCTTTATCATTTTTACCATGCCAGCCCAAAAGAGCGCAGAAATTGATGATTGCTTCCGGAAGATAGCCTTTGTCACGGTATTGTTCAGCAAAAACATCTCCTTGGCGCTTGCTTAGTTTGCCGCCAGTTTTATTAAGAATTAATGGGAGGTGAATATATTTTGGTGGCGTCCAACCGAACGCCTCGTATAACAAAATATTTTTAGGAAAAGATGGTAACCATTCATCGCCCCGAGTTACGTGAGTAATCTCCATTAAATGATCGTCCACAATATTAGCAAAATGATAAGTCGGAATGCCGTCGGATTTTATTAAAACATGATCGTCTAAATCAACAGCCTTAAATTTAATATCGCCGCGTAGTTCATCATGTACGATAACTTCACCCTCTAAGGGCATTTTTTGGCGTAAGACGAATTTTTCACCGTCTGCCAGTCTCTTTTCAGTCTCCTCTTTGGTTAAATGGCGGCATAAACGGTCATAGCGTGGCGCCTCTTTACGTGCTTCTTGGGTGAGGCGCATATCAGTTAAACGCTCTTCACTGCAAAAGCAGTGGTAAATTTTTTGCTCAGCAAGCAGCTGTTGGGATAATTTTTGATAAATCGTTAAACGCTCTGATTGAATATAAGGGCCATGATTGCCGGTGGTATGAGGGCCCTCGTCGAATTTAATACCGACCCAACTTAGAATGTCCAAGAGCTTGTCTAGAGCTCCTTCGATTTCTCTTTTTTGATCAGTGTCTTCAAGACGAAGGATAAATTTGCCTTTCCAATTTTTAGTTAAGAGATAACCGAAGAGAGCGGAGCGTAAATTACCGAGATGTAAGAAACCGGTCGGCGAAGGGGCGAAACGCAAACGGATTTTAGGGCCGAATAAAGACATATAGTTAACTAATATTTAATGATTTAAATTTAGCGAGAAATATTTTTGCGCCCGGCTGGCGGTAAGGATGTAAATTATTTACTAAGTCATCTGCATCTACCCATTTAAAATTTATATGATCCCAGAAGCAAACTTTTACTTCCTGGGTTGTATCGGTTAACTCGGCGATATAAAGGCCCTGTTTCTGTCCCTTGTAATCATAAGTGTAGCGTCTTGATCCGCGAAAACGCTCTTCGCTATCGGTTATTTTCGGGAATGAATATTTATATAGATTTTTAAATACCGCGACTGTTCTTAGATTTTTAAGACCGGTTTCTTCAAGAAGCTCTCGCCCACCGGCGATTTCCAAACTTTCGCCATCAGTTCCCCCTTGCGGCAATTGCCAATGATGAGCCTCATCGCGGCGTTCGAGAATTAATACTTTTATTTTTCCTTCCTCTCTTTTAAATAAAAAACAAGCGACATTTTTACGGTAAAAATACTGATTAATAAAACGAACCGTCAGAACTCGTTTAAAGAAAACGAAAGTCGCTCGGTAAATGCGATGAATGCGCCGTGCGCTATCTTGATATTTAAAGACATTTAAAAGGCGCCAAAACCACTCTAATCCTAAGTGGCGGAAGATTTTGGGTCCTCGATTGATTTTTCCCGTGATATAGTCGAAAGAACCACCGATGCCCAAAGCGACCTTAACCGCTGTTAGTTCGCTTAAGTTATGATACATTAATTTTTCTTGATATGGAAAGCCAAGAGTATTAAATAAAATAGCGGGCGCAAAATTATTTATAGCCGTAATTTTTTCTGGGGTTAAAAATTTATCACGGCTAATGTCCAAGACGGAAAAAATTAATTCGGGAAATTTTTGCTTTAAAGCCGCTTCAATCTCTTCCGCTTTTGATAACCCTTTTTCCCAATTTAAAATCATTACCTTGATTTTTTTCTCAGCCGCCATTTTTAGGAGATCGACCGTGATATCGGCGCCGGTCACGCGCGGTAGATTATGGCCGAAGAACCAGCCGGCTATTTTTAAGCCAAAACCGTCAGCTAAAGACAGGTCGGCTTTGTTTAAAATATAAAAAAATTCCTCATCATTATTCGCGGTGAGTATTATTTCCGGGTTTGGAGTAACAATATAGTGCTGGCGGCCGTCAAGCAAAAAATCAGCGATCTTTTTTAAAACCTCTGCTTGACGGAACTCGCTCAAATTTATTCCCAAAATATTGACCATATGATATAATAGTGATGCTTCAATTTTATTATAAATTTAGGCTTTCGTCAAAGTAAATTTTAATTTTCTATGGCTAATTATAAAAAAATTTCTGATCGGATTGAGGAGCTATTTATTGATAATCCTCGGACAGCCCCAGTTCTTAAATGGGTAAACATTATCAATGCTGGCAAGAATGAAATTGATTATTTAAGAAAAAATTATAATTTCGATTTAGACCATCTCAAGGCTTCGGCTGCCTCGGTTTCCTTCCAGCGCCCGCAGATTTTTCGTGGCTCAGATTATTTGTTTTTAGTCCTCCATTTTCCAGCCTTTAAAGATGACAAAATAGTTTCCAGTGAAATTGATTTTTTTGTCGGACATGGATTTTTGATAACGGTCAATAATAATAATCTTAAGGCATTGTTGGATTTTTTTGGTTTGGGCAAAAAGAATCCAGACTCTCTGCTTGCCTACTCGTTAGAGTCATCGGCTATCTTGCTTTATGAAATTCTGGGTCACCTACTTGATGGCTGCTACCAGTTACTTGATAAAAATAGTATTGATATAAATGACGTAGAGGATTTGATTTTTTCTAGTAAGCAAAAAGAAGCAGTTAAGCGAATTTTAACAATGAGACGCAATATTATTAATATTCGAAAGATTATGCAAAATCATAAGAATATTTTAAGCCAGTTAATGGAAATGGAAAGCAGTCTCGTCGAAAAGCCGGCGATTAAAAAATATTATGTCGGCTTAGTCGAACATTCGAAGCGCATTTGGGAGGTGTTAGATAATCAAAAAGAAATGATTGAGGTATTAAACAATACAAACGAATCTCTTTTAAATGATCATATGACTGATATTATGAAAACTCTGACTATTTTTTCAGTAATTGTTTTTCCGCTGACGTTACTCGCGGCAATTTTTGGTATGAACGTTAGAAATATGCCCTTCGTTGATCACTCTTATGGTTTTTGGATAATATTATTTTTAATGTTCCTTTGCTCTCTGGGTATGCTCGCCTTTTTTGAGAAAAAAAAATGGTTATAATAATGAAATAATAATGAAATGCAAAAAAAGACACTCTAATTGAGCGTCTTTTTTGATTAAAAAATTTATTTTATATTTGCCAAAGCAACGATAATAAAAATACCCAAAGAATTTAGAGCAAATGATATTAGCATAAATTGCCATTTTTTTATTTTGCTTAAACCCATTAAGCCAATCCCGATTTCATCTGGGAACGGCGATATAATTATTAAAGCCCCAATAATTGGTAAAATCCAGGAAAAGTAAGGACTATTAAAAAAATTTTTAATCCTATCGTTTCTTATAATTCTAAGCAGGCTCGACCATTCGGAAAAAATATTATTTTTTAAAAATCTAAAGATCAATAAATCGCCCATGGTTGCGCCGAGCCCGGCTAAAATTGCCACTTCCCAGGGATTAAGATATTCGGCGAGATAGTAAATGATAATTATTGAGGGGGCTACCGTAAAAATTGACACGAAAAATATGCCCACTAAAAAAGCCCCCAAATAGCCCAAATTACCAATATCTTTAATGAGATTTTTTATAATTGCTGTGTCAGCAATAAAATATAAAATCAGAAGACTTGAAATTAGAAAAAAAGTATTTTTGTACTTCCAATTTAATCTAATAATTGAGTTCATGGGTAAATTTTAACAACTATAACTTAAAATGTAAATAAAAGACGCCCGTGAAAATGTAGGCGCCTTGTTTTTTAATATTATCGTGTAAGGATATCATTTCTCAGGCGGCATAAAGAAAGGGTGTTTATTCAAAATGGCACCTCGCCGCCATCGCAGAATATTCCATTTTTTATTATTCCGAGCCTGCTTTAAATAAGTAAGAATGATTTTTTGGGTTGACAAAAATAGATAAATATAGTATAATTTAATATTATGTTAAAGAATATAAAGAACATTATGTTAAACAATTATCTAAAACAAAATTTTTATTATTTTCTTGGCTTATTTATCGGCTTATCAAGCCGTTTAAAGAAATTTGTTTTACGCTTGAACTCACCTCGGCCGCGGATGCTCCCCCTAAGCGACTATGAGAAAAATTTAGATTATGATCGGAGTATTTTAAATACTCTGCGCGAACTGAGCGGAGAGGCTAATTTTTTTGAAAATAAGAAAATATTAGAAATCGGCCCTGGCCCGGATTTGCTTTTGGGTCTATTAACGCTTGAGTCGGGCGCACAGTCATATAGCGCGATTGACTACTTCCCAGTATTAAGTGCCCCTCTTTCCTTTTATGAAAACTTAAAGAAAGATTTACGGGCGCCGAAAGCCTTAAAAGCGGTTGAAAACATTTCATCTTCCCTGTCCGAAGATAAGCCGATTGATTCCCCAGAGATAGATTATAAGATTTTAGGAATAGAAAAATTATTGGAAACAAAAAATAAATACGATTTAATTTTTAGCAAGGATGTTTTAGAACATGTAGATGATTTAAATTCTGCTTTCCGAGCCATGCGCGCCTCGCTTATAGCTGGCGGTCGCATGATTCATAAAATTGATTTTCAAACCCATACCTCGTTTATTCAAGATAAAGATCGTTTAAATTTCCTGCGATATAACAATTATATTTATAATAATTTTGTTAAATTTAAAGGCGGACCAAACCGCTTGCGTCTGCCAGAAGTTATTTCTCTAGCCAAGGCTAATGGCTTCGAAATTGAAAAAATTCAGATTGATAAACAAATGGAAGAGACAGAGCTTAAGCAATCCAAGAAGTTTTTAAGCGAATATTACAGAAATTTAGATGATAGTTCCCTTCTGCCTTTATCAGCTTGGGTAATCTTTCATTAAAATATTGACATAATTTTTAATATATGATACTATAGGGGGTTAAATTGAGCGCGTATGAAGATTATATTTATTGGACAAAAAGGGATCCCCGCTAAGACTGGTGGCGTCGAAAGATACGTTGAAAGTCTGGCCTTAAACCTGGTAGCTCAAGGCCAGGAAGTTTTTGCGTATTCACGCCGTAGTTATAGCCAGGACCTTAAAGAATATAAAGGCATTAAAATTATTTCTCTGCCCAACTTGCCCGGTAAAAATTTAGAAGCTATTTCTCATACTTTTTTGGCTTGCCTTGATCTTATGAGACGAAAGGTTGATGTTATCCATTTCCAATCAATTGGCCCCTCTTCCCTTATTTGGTTAGCCAGAATTCTGAAGCCGAGAACGCCGATTGTTTTTACTTTTCATTGCCAAGATTATTACCACCAAAAGTGGGGGCGCTTAGCGCGCTGGTATTTAAAGTTTGGCGAGAAGGTCGGTTGCCTTTTTGCTCATAAGATTATTACTATTTCCAAAGAGCTTAATCGCTATACTTTAAGTAAATATAATAAACAAGCAATTTATATTCCTAACGGCGCCACCGCGATTGAAAGAACTCCAGTTCAAGAAATTCGTAAGTGGGGGCTAGAAGAAGGAAATTATTTAGTTTCTATTTCCCGTTTAGTGCGCCATAAAGGAATTCATCACCTTATTGCCGCGTATAAGCAATTAAATACTGATAAAAAATTAGTTATTGTCGGCGAAGGTTCACACACCGATGACTACGTTAATGAACTTCATAACTTAGCTGCTGATAATCCTAATATTATTTTTACGGGCAACCAAACCGGCCGGACTCTTTCGGAATTATACTCTAATGCCTATGCCTTTGTGCAGCCTTCGGAAAGCGAGGGTCTGTCTATTGCCTTGCTTGAGGCGATGAGTTACGGTCAGGCCTGTCTCGTCAGTGATATTGAAGCCAACAAAGAAGCCCTTGAAGATACGGGTTATGTTTTTGAAAATAAAAACGTCGCCGACTTAAAAGATAAATTAGAAATTCTTTTAGCTAATCCAGAACAGGCGAAAATTTTTGGGCAGAAAGCTTTAGAGCGCGTGAAAAAAGAATATAATTGGCAGGATATTTCCGACCAAGTATTGGCAGTTTATAAAACAGTTGTTAAATAAATTTAAGATAAATTTGTTATTTAAATTTTAGCCCCGCCATTAGTTAGTTAATCTAATTGATTAATGGAGGGGCTAAAGTTTTATAGTTTTAGTACCTTCAAAACAAAATAGAAAAATATACAATAACCTAACACAAATTACAGAAGATGAAAAACAAAAAAAGTTTATTCAGTAAACTGCTATGGTCAGTCGCCATTTTGCAGTTGATTCTTTTGGCCGGGTGCCAAAAGTATGATGACAAGGACTTCGGTCCTGGACCTTCTCCGAGCGATCAGATCGCTCTTAAATCAACCGGTGGCGTTATGAGCGGGGACACCATAAAGGCTCCCGCCAATTTAATTATTACGATTTGGGCAGAAAATCTACCCATACTACCTCCGGGATACGCTTATGTATATTCCTGGGACATGGGAGACGGCACGCCGCTGTTAACTACTCCACGAGTGGAACACAAGTACAGCGCCGGTTTATACCATCTCGTTGTAACTATTACGAACCCACTTACTGGGACCGTAATTACTAAAATGCTCTGGATGAGCATTTCGCCACTTTATGGTCAGGATAATACCATCCGTGTCATTAGCTCTACACCGGTTTCAGGTGGCGGATACGATTATGAACTTGGTTTCTTAGCCAGCACAGTCGCCGGCTTCGTGCCCCCGCCCTACACTACTTACAATGTGCCATTTGTAACTGGTACTTTCTGCGGCTGGCAAACCAACCCGCCACCCCCAAATCCGGATTATACCTATATCGATGGTAATTTGTATTTGGTACGGCATATCGTCTTTGCCAACTATACCCCACAAGATCTCCACTTCGGTCAGGGGACCAATTGGTCATATAACCCCAACTCGATTTATTGGGTCTCAACCGGTGGCAATAACGGAAAATATGTCATCTATCCGCTAAATGGGCAGATATATAATTTCCCTCCGGGTACGGTTTATGTTCCTGGTGAAGACGGCGACCCTATCGGTGGTCTTTATCCCCCGACTATCCGTGATTCTCTGATGTTTGGCAGCTCGTCTCAATACGACTCCCTGCGTTTATTTGTAAATTATCAGGAATACGCCAACGGCGTACAGCCGTTTATTACCTTTACAAAACTGGGTGTATGGTTAACATCGCCGCTCCATATTATAAGTGGGATCGGCTGGGGTTATTATACAGTCTCTGTGGCCGACATTATACTTGATAACAGCAAATTATATTTCAAGTTCGGTCCCAGTTTCATAAATCCTGCCACCTACGGTGATATGACCCAATCAAAATTCTACATTCCGGAGTCGCTTATGTGCGGCTTACAGGTCGTTCCTGCCAAATCCGGCTGGGGATACACCATCCAGAAAATGTAATTCCCGTTTTGTACCCTCGTTCTTAATGAGTTTAACCCTATTGCGCTGAACATCGCGCGATAGGGTTTTTTATTTATATATTATTATTTTGGGATATGAAAAAGGCTTAGAGTTGGTTAGACTACTAAGCCTTGAATTTTAAACGCTTGAGCGCTTATCTTTTTTGGAATTGAATCTTTGAAGCATAGTCGCAACCGACATCATTTTGATGTTGGAGGACCTGTCCGTTAGCAAGGGCCGTTTTGGCTGATGCTGAGGACGTCTTCACGATTTCGTGTGGCAGAAACATTGGGTAACCCCATTGTTGGTGTTCTCCAATGTATACGCACCAGATGATCGGTTGGGCACTCAGAAGGCGGTTGATGGTTATAATGACATCGCTCTCATAAATCCAGAGTTTTTTCTGGTTGTCCCAGTAGAATTCTCTGTTTGGATCTTGTCCGTTTAAAAGCGGCGATGATAGCGTCATTTTGCCTTCACCGGCGCCGAGTTCTTCGTTGCTGATAAAGTACACCAATTTACTCTCGTCGTTGATTGTCACACCATGACCGCCCTCGTATACACCCATGTATTGATCACCACACAGGCCGTTATTTTCGGTACGGCTTGGTGAGTCGCCGGGAACAGTAATGGATTTTGTCTGGCTGGGCGTGGACTGGCTGGGTGCAGGAGTATTACCGGTGGTAACGGTTTTTTTGGTGGCCGTAGATCTCCGGTGTTTCTTACCCTTGATACAGTCGTCCAGGAGCACATTCAGTGTGCTGATGGAGTCGTCCTGGATGCTGGTGCGATCCTTATAACTCTGAATTACTCCTTTTAGGCTGTCATTCTCGGCAGCAAGTTCAGATTTGCTTGGCCCGCCAATGCCGAGGCCCTTCTTGATTTCGCCTCCGCATTGCGAGACGAGTAAGATGATGCCGATTATAATAATAACGGCAATGACGATTTTCCAGATGTTTCTTCTTGACATGATTTGGTTCTCCTTATTTTTTTATTTGTGTTTGTGGATTTCCGTTTATTATTTATTTACTGAAAATTGCTTTGCCCAGTTCAACGATATTGACCAGGGCGCCGACTGAATAAATTGGTCGAGCGTTCGCTTGAAATTTTATCCCTCCTTCAAGGGTGAGGATCTCCTGGCTGTATTCACGAGCCAGAGTTAAGCCGATACCAGTCGAATATACCATATTCGAGCCGTTGAATTCGTAAGCTGCACTGGCGGTAATTTTTGGTTCAAAGCGCAAGCTTTCGGAGGGAGTTAGAGGCAAAGATACAAAAGTGTTCTCAGCGACTAACTTTACATAACCTTTATTGGCGGGTGGGTCCAAGGTTGGATTTCCTTCCCAAGAGGCGTTTCGTTCGCTTTCAAACGGCTGTTGGTAGGTGACCATAAATTTCTTGATGAAAAACGGTCCCCGACCAAGGCTGTTCTTAAACATTATTCCGCCAAACAAATAGAATAATTTGTCTTTTTGTTTGGTTTCGTAACTTTGGATCTGCCCCCTGTCCCAGGTTATTTTAAGGCCGGCGTTAAACCAACCCCAAATTTCATTGGACTCAGACCAGTACTGTGAACCGAAGTTCATGGCTGGCCCAAAAGCAATCTCCTGGTCGTGATACAGAAAACTATCAAGCTTGCTGCCTACCTCGTTATAGTTAACGAAGAAGCCGCCGGATAGCAGTCTGTAATCATTCCCTCTCCCGAAGAGGACACGCGCTTCTGCCCACCGGGCAGTGCCGTCGCCATTTCCAGGATCAGCGAAGTAGATGTTTCCGGCGTACAAACCGAAGTTTGTCAGCGGAGATTGGGCTGCTACCGGTAAAGCGATGCTTACCAGGAACCCAATAACAAAGAATAGGATGAACTTTTTCATTTATCTGTTTTTTGTTTTCGTTTTCGATTGTTAATATTCTTTTTTTATGGCTCACCGCTAGATGAGCAACTTGTATTATTTTCATTACAAGCCTTAGCCCGATAGAGGCTAAAGTCTATAATTAAAATTGGTAATTAAAATCTATTAATAACATTTCTTATATCTCCTTGATTCTGGTAATTATGACTTACTTCTCGATTATGATTAACCATTACTTTTTCGGCTGGGTGAGACGCGTGAGCGATTGGCATAGTGGGCGCTTGCGACATGGTTTGAGCCATTGGCTTGTTTACCTGACGAGCTATTGCTTTTTTCTTGGGAGAAAAATATAAGTAGATTAAGCCGGCTAAGATACCAAGAGCGGAAAAGGCTAAGAAATTAAAAATAATATTTGGTTTTACAGGATAGTCAGAAATTAAAGGCTGATCGATAATTTTTATTTTAACGCTCTCGCCGCCCCCCTGATAATTAAAACCCTGATTGATTAAAATATCATTAACTCCTAAAGCAATTTGTTTAGCTTGGTAAGGATTAGGATGATAAATTGAAATTTCGATAATTCCCGCGTCATTACTCTTCGCCGAAATGGTTTTTTTCCAGATGTTCATCTGCTTCTTATAGTTATCAGAAAAATAATTTTTATCAATATCAAAACTGTTGGCGCTCGTAACTAATTCAAAGAAGGAATTAGAGTATACGACTTGAGAAAAAAGGCTACTTAAGTATTGGTTTGATTTTGAAACTGTATAGGGGTCAACGCCGGAAACATTCTGGACGAGTAGTAGGCGTGATTTTGCTTCATATTTAAGAGGCTGGATGAAAGTAGCCGCTGCGCCTAAAATTATAAAAATAAGCCAAGCGGAAACGATTGCTCCTTTACGACGTTTTAAGATTTGAAAAAAGTCCTTTACTTCCATATGTTTTGATAATATTGTAGTCAATCTATATTAATGTTTTATATTACATTATAATACATATTAAAAAGTTTGTCAAGAGAGAAAAGGAATCGTCGGTTGTTTGGTATTTTATGATTTTAAATAATAATATTGACAAACAATAATAAATTATGTATTATAAGAAGTTATAGAATAACAATTCTTAATTAATTTTAATATTTTGTTTAATATTAAATAAAAAAGACTATAAATATATGAAAAAAGTAGGTCTAATTTTGGTGCTATTTGCTGTTTCCCTGTTCTTTTTGGTGAATAAGACAAACAGCAAGCTCCAAACTTATTACTCTGGAGACGCGGTCAATTTTAATAATAAAGTTGTTTTCGCTTCAGTTAATTCAGGAAAACTGGAAATCTTTAAATTAGAGAATAATGTCGTCAGTAAAGTCATTGTTCTTAGCAATTTAAACACGGTTTTTAATATTAATGATGATTTTTCTGATCTTAAGCTAAGTGTTGAGGGCGGCCAGTTATATGTCTATGCTGTTTCCCAATATACTTTATATAAATACAATATTTCCGATTTAAGTTCCGCTCAGCTGACGAAGAAATCAACTAATAATTATTGGGAGTGGTATCAAAGAGTTGATCGTTTAGGCGATAATATCGCAACCTTTAGTGGAAAGGGAGTCAAAATTTTTAATGTCGATTTAGAGGTAATTGATTCCTATAATTTTACTATTTCTAATCCTTATAGCATTCGTAGTAATGGTAGTAATAAATATATATTCGCGATTGATAACGACAAGATTCTGATTTATGATCGGACTAGCCGCAGCCTCGTTCGCGATATCCCTCTAAGTTTCGTTTATAAAGATAACAACCATAAAGCTTATTTTGATATTTTAAAAGAAGAAATCTACGCGGTTGATGATTCTCATACAAAAAAGTTTGATTTGAACGGAAATCTTTTAGCCTCTTTCAAGCACTTAGACCAGCCAGGTTATGAGGTCGATAGTAGCTATGACAATCCTTACCTCTATTTTTCTAATGGTATTGGAGTCGTAAAAATGACTAAAGATAATTTTAAGGTTGCCGACTACGCCTTTACTAATATGAGTGGCGGTCCGCAAGGCTGGGCTATGGGTCTCAAGGTTGTTAATACCGATAATGGCGACGTTTTAGTTGTTTTTAATGGATCTAATATTCTTCTTTTGGATAAAAATTTAAAAAAGATTGATTCCATTAAATCTACGTCGGAAAACAATACCGTCTACGCTACCGAAAATTTATTCTTAAATGTAAATCGTAATTGGACTTTAGTTAATAGTCCTGTAATTATTTCTGGTGGTGGCTTTTGGCAGCAAGAGCCCCTGACAATTACTTTCGGTAATGCCGGCTTCTCTGCCCAAACCGGAAGCAATGGTCGTTTTTCCCAGCAGATTAATACGCCGGACCTAAAGCCAGGATACTATGATATTAAAGTGACTGGAAATAATTCCCACTCTACTTACAGCATCTCAATCGAAGTCAAATAAATTAAGCAAATTTCAATAAAAAAACACCGGTACTAATAATCGGTGTTTTTTTTGTATGTTTTTATTTAATTGCCTTTTGATATATTTTTAGAATTTCTTGAACATGCGCTTGGACGTTCAAATCTTTAACAGTTTCTTTAGCGTTCCTGCTAATTGAATCAGTCTCAACCTCTTTCAGTAATTTTATTTTTTTGGTTAAATCATCAACATCGCCCGGTGCGAAGAGAAACCCGGTTTTATTATCTTTTATTATTTCCGGAATACCGCCGATATTGGAAGCAATCACAACTTTTTGGCGAGCTAAAGATTCAAGCATATTAAGGGGCATGTTTTCAAACCAAACCGAAGGAATAATAATGGCCCTGGCGTTTATAATTAAGTTTTCTAGTGCCTCACCTGTCTTAAAGCCGAGAAACTCAATCCGAGAGTTTAATCCTAATTGGTTACTTAAATCCTTTAATTTATTTTCTTCCGGGCCTTCGCCAGCAATTTTTAGATTTTCTTCTGTTTTGGCTAAGGCTTCTATTAAGACTGATACGCCCTTCTCTTCGGAGAGGCGTCCAAAATAGAGCAAGTAGTTATTAGGGTTATTGGAGTTATTTTGATTATTGGGCCCGCTCTGCCCCGCCTGATCTTTAAAAAAATTATGCAGGCAAATTATTTTCTCAGCTGGCCAAGAAAATTCTTCAACAGTTTTTTTCATGAACTGGCTCGGAGCGATAAAAAGCTTAATTCCCTTTTCATAGATTCGCCAAATATGGTGATGAAAATACATTTCCAGCGTTCCTCCGAAGCTTTTTAGATAAGAATCTTTAAGGCATTTATTAAATAAGCAATTATAATATTTTCCGCCCCGGCAACGTTTACAAATTTTTCCGCCCGTAAATAATTTATAATTGGGGCAGATTAATTTATAGTCGTGCAGATGCATGACGACTGGTATTTTTTCTCGCCTCGCAACGCTTAAAATTGAAGGTGAAATTTGATGATAAATATTATGGACATGGATAATATCCGGCCGGAAATCATTAATTAGGGCTTGAAATTTACGTTTTGCTTCCCAGCTATAAAATATGCGTGCAAATGATCGCCAGGTATTAATTAGGCCGTGCTTATCAAAAGAGAGATAGGAGACAAAGTATTTTTTGTCTTCGCTATCAATATTTTTCGGATTATCCATGGCAAAAACTCTCACTTCGTGACCCAATCTTTTAAGCTCAGCTTCTAGGCCGAGGAGATAGTTGCTAACCCCGTCTTTGGGGTAATAAAATTTATTAACTTGGAGAATTTTCATATTTTGACTTTTTTGGGAAAATTAAGTTAAAATTAAACTAATACAATAATCATAACATAATATGGCTGACAAATTAAGAAGTCGTGAGGGGCTGGCTGTAATTAGCGGTTTTTATCTCTTAGCCGCTATCTTTGTTTTATTTTTGCCGCTTGAAAATATAGCTAAGTTTTTTTTGATAGCTTCAGGCCTGGTTTTTTTATTAAGTTTGCTGAATTATCGTTTAGGCTTCTTCCTTTTTTTATTTTTGCGGCCAATTATCGATTTCGCGACCGACCAGAAACTATTTTCGATTGGCAATGTAACGGTCAACCTGCTCTTTGTTTATGGTGGCTTAATGCTCCTTTTTTCTTTAATTGTTTTAACTGTTAATTTTCAGGAATTAAAAGAAAGGAAATTAATTTGGCTCTGGCTATTATTTATCGCCTGGTCTTTAGTTTCTTTGACATATTCGTTCGATATTATTAGTTCGGTTAAAGAACTGTTTCGTTATCTTAGTATTTTCTTTAGTTTTGCGTTGGGAGCGATTCTTATTAAAAAGAGTCAGGATTTGACTATGTTAATTAAAGTCATAATTTTTTCCTCGCTTATACCGGCTTTAGTCGCTTTGGCGCAATTTTTTTTCGGTAGCGGTTTAATGGAAGGCGGATTGAATCGTTTGTATGGAACCATGGCACATCCTAATATGTTGGCGTTTTATTTGTTGTTACCCATAACTTTATCGGTGTTTATCTTTTTAACTGTTAAAAAAAATCGTATAGAATCTTACGTTTATTTAGCCATCGCGGTTTTTTTAAGTTTTATTTTGATTTTTACGTATACCCGCGGCGCTTACGTTGCCCTACTTTTAATTTTTCTTTTAATCGGTTTGCTTAGATTTCGTAAATTTCTTATGGCCGCTGGACTAGGCTTGTTGGTACTTTATATAGTTGCCCTACCTTTTCAGGAACGTTTCAATACTATTTTTCAAGCGGATCCTTATGGCTCGATTAGTTGGCGTGTCGGGCTATACCGCGACAGCTTTTCTTATATAATGGAAAGTCCAGTCATTGGTCAAGGGGTTGGTTTGGCAGAAACGGTTATTTCTAAAAATAGAGATTTTCGTCTCGGTGCCGCCCAGCCGCACAATGATTATATTCGTTTAGCCCTAGATGGCGGTGTTATTGGCGTTACGCTTTATCTTATTTTAATAATAACCTTATTTCATGAGCTTATAAAATTTTACCGCCAAGAAGATAGGGCTAGATTAAAAATGTTGAATGTCTTCGTGTTAGCTTTTGCCTTTTCTTTATATGCTATGAGTTTGGGCGATAATATTTTAAACGATACTACTCTTGAATGGCATTTCTGGGCTCTTTTGGGCGCGCTCCTGGCTACACAAACAATAAAAAAACCCGCGGTGTCTTCGCGGGTTTAACTTCGGTTTTTGTGCCAAGGCCAAGCTTGATTATTTTTTAATAAGCTGGCCGTTAGTGTTGTAGAGTATATTGCCTTTCGTGTCTGTTATCCAGGCTTCCTTTTTTTTCGGATTAACATAAACGGTTCCGCCTTCATATTTTCTGCTGTAAATCGGCAGATTTTTTTTGAAGTTGGTCGCTTGTTTTTCAATCGGTTTTCCGAGAGAAATCCGGTATCCTTTTTTGTAAGGTGCATTCTGGGCGTCGGAGAAACAGGCACTATCTAAAAGCATGGCGCTACAAAGGGCGAAGAACCATTTTCCTGATCGCGCGTTGATAACGGAATAGGAGCCGGTTTTAGTGGCGTTAAACATATTAATGTTCCAGCCGCCATTAAGGGTATCACCCAAATAGCGAAATGGAAAATCCTCATATATTTTGCCGTTTAAATTGAAATTGAATTCGAGATTTCCGGGGTTGGCAATCATTATGAAATTATCGCCTTTAAGCTTCCGAATTATCTTAATGAAGTTTGCCTCCCCTTCTTTCCAGGCCAGGTCAATTTCTTGAGCGTTTCTATCAGCTTTGCCGTCATGATCGAAATCAATGCCTTTATTTTTGCCGTGTTTGGCGAGCCAGAAACAATTGGGCCAGGCATTATCAATTTCGACGCCACTGATGCGTTTATCTTTTAGAATATCAGAGTTAAAACGTTCGGCGATAAATTCGCCGTATGTTTTTCCGTCGACTTTCGGTGAACTAGCGCGCATATCCATGACATTAGTTTTGCGTCCGTCCGCTGAAGTCCAAAAGCTTATCGCTTGTCCGTTCGGTTGTTTTAGCCACCAGTTTTTCTTTTCTCCCTGGTTTAGCTCAGTAACCATTTTTTTGGCCCAAGGACTGTCCTCGTAAGGAGGGATGAACCATTCAACTGGATTAAAATAAACCAGCAGTTTAAGATTCGGGTTTTTACGAAACAGATAATCAATCATTGGCGATTGTTTGTAAACAACCTCGTTATGAATGATTACGATGTCGTATCCCGTGAGACCATCGGCCTGCTCCTGGCACAAAAAAGGATAGAGCCAGAATCCGACAAGTGTTGGTCCGTGGTAGCTGTAATTCTGCCCGAAAGAAAAAGATATCGAGCCGGTTAATAGCAAAATTAATACAATTATTTTTTTCATTTGTTGTTTGGTTTTTATGTGTGGATTCGTTTTTTCTATTTGTTAAAGATCGACTAAATAAACCGACTAGTTAGTGTATAATATTTTAGTTTTTTTGTCAAATATAGTGCAAAAAAACCGCTAAAATTAACGGTTTTTTATGGTTTATATTGGATAATATAAGTTATTTAAACAACTTATCGGTCTTGAAATCTGTCGCCCAATTTTTGCTGCTTCCTTTCTGCGGGTTAAGATCAACTTTTAATTCTTGAGTTCTACGTCCCGATTGTTTTTGAACCAGTAGTTCGTAATTATTATTGATTATTTGTTTATTAATACTATCCGGCAAAGTATAGCGGATGATTATGTCTTTCTCTGTTCCGGGTTCGACCGTAAAGAAAAATCCGAAAATTGTTTTATTTAAAATCGGGTCATCAAGAACGGTCCAATCTGCCTTGTCACTATCTAGCCCTGAATAAGAAATTAAGTGGCTCCCCATGGGGGTATAAACTCTCGTATAACTGCGGTAGCGCGTGGTGCGCCAATTGAAGTCACCTTCATGGCGATAATTTAAGGTTAGGCTGGCTGTCGTGTTGCCGTTGCGTTCGTTTACGCTATAAGTAATTTTTTTCTTGACGACCGCATCACTTTTGAAAGCGGCCAAGTTGGCATCAATCACCATTAAGTAGTCGCCCGTGGTTTGCTTTACTTCCCCGCTTGCCCCCAAGTTTCGCGCGAGTGCCCGAAGAGATTCATTGGTAAAATATAGTTGGATATCTTTAGAAGCAATATTACTGTCTAGAGTATTAAGCAAAGCGACCCAATCTTTAGCGGGCAGATTAAAAAGTCGAGATTTTAGTTCAGAAAGTAATTCATTAATAATTTCTTTCCTGTCCCAAGAAGAAATATTGCGGTCTTTATAAGCTATCTCAACATTGTATTGCAGTAATTCTTGAAAATTTTCAGGCGTATAGTCTTCCCCTTTAATATTAATCGGTCCGACAAGTCGAAGTAGACTGCTAATAAAATCTGGGTTGATAGCGATAATGCCGTTAAAGTTCGGTGCCGGCGAACCGACCGCCAGGCTTTCGCCCGCATAGATTTCATTTATTTTTTGGGCGGCTAGTGCCCAATCTGGGACCCAGTTAGCGTCGCGTAAATACCAATTTTCTACTTTAAGATATTTTTTTATTGGTACCGGTGGCTCCTTTTTCCATTTATCAACAGCGGGCATATCAAGATGGTAACTATCGTCGGTTAAGAGTGATAAAATTTCGCCGTTTTTTGTTTTTGCTAGCCCGAAGACTCCGATAAAACCGCCCGTCGGTCGGAGTTCGTCATTGTTTTGAAGAAGAATAAGAAAATTACTTTCCTGAGGATACCCGCCTAAAGCCGGTAGTAATCTCGCTAAAGGTGCAAGCTTAGCCATTAAATCGGCTGCTTCCTGAAGTTGAATTTTATATTCAGTAATTTGACCATAAATCGGCCAAAGAACGCCAATACGATGAATTTTATTAATGTTTAATAAGGCTAAATCTAGGTTCGCTTTTAAGCCGTTAAGCTCCGGCTCTGATTCATAAATTAATTTTAGAAATTGTGCTTTTTCTTCGTTCTTTAAATTAACAAAACTTCCTCCAGTTGCCCCACTTTTTATTTGATCTAAAGCCTTGGCTAGAGGAATGGAGCGCTCCAAAGAACGGCTGATGATTTCCGTTGTTTTAAGAAGATATTCAAGATCGTTTACCTGGCTTTGAAGAATAGCACTTTTGCGAATAACAAAGTTTTGTCGAGAAGCCTCCAAATTATTTAAAGCCAATGTAAAGTTTTGTTCGGCGGCTTGAGCGTTTTTTAAAGCTTCATCCCAATTTTTTGTTTTAACTTGGCTAATCGCCTCGGTTAATTTATTTTTTCCCTGTAAGCCGAGACTGGAAGCTGATTTAAAATCACTGTAAGTATTACTGAGTAAAATAAGCAATATAAAAAAAAGTCCGATAACTGCGATCAGGGTGTATTTTAATAATTTGGCGATGATGCTCAGCGAATAAAGGAAAGGGCTTTTCATATTTTATTTATGCGTCAGACTATCAATTAAAGTGATTGTCTTCCCTTCTAAAATATTATAAAGGAAGATGTCCATTATGTCTTGGCGGTATCTAAATTCCTTTTCTTCTAAAATAGTAAAATTAATTTCGCGTCCAAAATCTTTTTCTAACTCAGCGATTAATTTTAAGAAAGCGGGCCGCCTAACGTGCCCGACAATTAAAATATCGGTTTGTGCTTCGGGAAAATTTGTAAAAAAACCAGTGAGTGCTAATAATTTAGGTTGAAAGCTTTTTTGAAGATTAGAAATGAATTTTTGGCTGGAAATAACTTGCGCTTTGATAAATAAGGCCTTTATTTCGGGATAAAGAATAAAGTTTTTATTCGCTTCAAAATATTTTTTTTCAATCTTCACCTTCTCTGTTTTAGTCTCTGATTGGTCTGTTAAAGGGGCGGAAGTGGGTATAATTAAGCCAAATTTTAGGATATTATCAACTTCCCGGCGCACTGAATTGGCCGGTAATTTTAAGTCACGAGCGATTTGGAGAATATAGTATTTAGTTTCGGGATGAAGCAAAAACAGATTAAGAATTTTTACTCTCGCCTCAGAACCGAAAATTGCATTAAGCATATTTTCTTTATTTATAAATTTATAGTATAATATATATCATAAACAGTCAAACGGACAAAATCAATCAAAAGATTGAAATTTTGCTTATGTATAATAAAATTGCCCCCATTATTTTAAACTCAGGAAAGTCGAGCGGTCTGAGCGATGTCTTTGTTGCTCAACCCGACTCTCTTAAGGAGACTCTTGCCGGAAAAATCTTTATTGTTGCCGAAATTAGTGGTAAAAAGACTGAAGGTCGTAAGATCTTGAATTTTTTAATTTCCGATCTCGATGATAATTACTATAATGATGAGAAAATTCTACTAAAAGATAAGATTGAAGGCCTAAAAATAGAAAATATTTTTGAAGCAGCCATTTCTAAAACCAATAAAAATTTAAATGAATTCTTGGTTGCGGAAAAAATTAAATTAAATACGGCAGCTACTAATTTAACGATTGGCGTAATTTATGAAAATAAGTTATATTTTTCTAGTTTCGGAAAAAATCGAGCGCTTTTAATTTATCGCCACGGCGAGCAATATGAAGTAATTAATGTCGAAGCTAATGCGGCCGATTCAAGCTCGGAGGTCGAGCTATCAAGTAAGGATGGGGCGGCCTTTAAACCTCCTTCATTATTCTCTTCGGTTATTAGCGGGGAGATTCCGGTCGGTTCTTATTTTATCTTTGCCTCAGAGGCGATGCCTGAGTATATCTCCAGTAAAGATTTGGTCAATATAATAAGTAAATTACCACCGATTGTTGCGGCCGAGCAGATAAAAAATATTTTAGCGAAAATTAACTCCTTTATCCCCTTTTTGGGGGTTATTATAAAAAATACAGTAGGTAGTGATAATCAGGAAGTGCATGATGAAATCGAAGAAAATTTAACAGCGCATAGCTCCATTTCCAGCCTAAATTATACAGAGCAAAAAACTGAAAGAATGCTGGCGCCCGCCGGACTTATTAATTTTTCTAAGGTCTATAAGGATATTCGCTCGTTTATAAAAAAAGTAAAACCAAAACCAGCGCTTAGTTTGAAAAAGGTTTATCGCGGCGAAGAAGACAGAAAGATGGTGAGCCCTTTACTTGATTTAGGGAAAATTAAGAGCTTGAACTTAGCACGTTCGGATTCCTTTTCGTTTAAAAAGAAGCCGAATTGGCTCGCTTCCGGGTCTAAAAAAATATTATCTAGTTTTCCAAATCTTTTTAGTTTTCGTTTTTGGCCGAGTTTGGTCGCTAATTTACGCAATTGGCTAGGCAGTCTAAATAAAAAAAATCGTTTGCTGTTTGTCGCTTTAGCGGTGGTTATTTTTATCTTTGTTGCTAGTCTAGGGATTACCAGCTGGTCAAGAAAACAACAGGCGGCAAAAAATAATTATAATAATTTAGTAACAACGATTGAAGAAAAACAAATCTCAATTGACTCCCTGTTATTATATGGCAACGAAGAGGCGGCCAAAACAGCGCTAGTTGATGCTCAAACCCTTCTCGGTTATTTGCCTCGTGTAAAAAAAGATCAAATCGCCGTCTATTCCGATTTGGAAAACAAGTTAAATTTACAAGCTGATAAAATTCAAAAGGTGGTTAGACTTGATTCGGCCGAAAAAGTAAATGATTTAAGCGGTTTACAAATTACTAATATTGTTTGGGCGGATGGGAAAATTTATGCGTCTGGCGGGAAAATGCTTTTTGGTCTCACGCCACAGTCAGCCTCTTCAACACGCTTTGAGGTTTCTGGCGCCCTGAATTTAAGCAATCCTCAATTTGATAGAAAAAGTTCTATTTATTATTGGGATGCTAATAAAATTGTTCAATTTAATTTAAAGACTCGCCAATCAAGTTTAGCTAATATTGCTAGCGAATTTAGTGCCGATGATTTAACTAGTTTTAAAATTTTTGGTAGCAGCCTATATATATTAGCGAAAAATAAGAATCAAATTTATCGCTTTAGCCTTGGCAAGAGTGGTTATAGCGCTAAAACCGATTGGCTGAAAAGCCCGGTGGATTTAAGTGCGGCGAGCGATCTGTTTATTGACGGCAGTATCTATGTCTTAAAATCAGACGGACAAGTTTTGAAATTTTATCTGAATAAACCAGCCGATTATAGCGCGACGGCACCGTCCCCGGTTATGACTAGCGCCAGTAAAATAATTGTTGGAGCAAAATATGTTTATATTTTTGAAGCTAGCTCTAAACGCTTAGTCGTTTTGGCTATTAAAGACGGTCATTTGATGAATCAATATCAAATAAATTCTTTGAACCAACCAAAAGATTTTGCGATTGACGAAGATAATAAGTTTGCTTATTTCTTAGACGGTGAGGCTCTATATCGCATTACTTTAAATCAATAATTTTATCAGTAATATAAACAAAAAACCGCCCTAAAGACGGTTTTTTGTTTATACTAGAATTGGGAAATTATTTTAGAGTTACTTTAGCACCCGCTTCTTCTAATTTCTTCTTCATGGCTTCCGCTTCCGCTTTCTTAACGCCTTCCTTTAAGACTTTCGGAGCGCTATCAACTAAATCTTTAGCTTCCTTTAAGCCCATTTCCGTTAACTCACGGACCGCTTTGATAACATTGATTTTGCTAGCACCACCCTCGGTGATTTCAACGTCAAAATTATCTTTTTCTTCAACGGGAGCAGCTGCCGCCGCGCCTGGAGCCATCATCATGGCTGGAGCGGAGGCGCTAACGCCGAATTTTTCTTCTAAGATTTTAACGAGTTCCGCTAAATCTAGAACACTCATTTTTTCGATTTCGCCGACCAACTTTTCGAATTTAGCTGGGACGACAACATTTTTTTCTTCCATAGATTTAAAATTAATTATTTTAATTGTTTATTATTAAGCTTTCTTTTCTTCAATTGCTTTTAAGACATAAACCAAATTTTTCAAGTTGCCAGCCAAAGCATTAACAAAACCGGAAATAGGTGCGTTTAATGAACCAACCAGTTTAGCGTATAATTCAGTCTTGCTCGGTAATTGTGATAAAGCCTCAACTTCTTCTTTGGACAATAATTTATTTTCTAAAATACCACCTAAAAAGAAAATTTTAGTGATCTTATCTTTATCTTTGCGGAAATTACCGATTATCTTAGCGGGAGCAACTTCGTCTTCATAGGAAAAGATGGCAGCTAATTTTCCGTCCATTGTACGAACGTTTAAATCTTTAATTTGATCTTTAAAGGCGATATTCATTAAAGTCTTTTTGGCAACGTAATACTCACTGTTCTCTTTTCTCAGTTGAGCACGCAAGTTTTCGTTGTCTTTAACGGTCAAAGCATTGAATCCGGCGAAGACGACTGATTTTGATTTTTTAATTTTTTCGCTTAAATTACGTAAAATTTCTCCTTTTTGAATTTTGTTTTTTGGCATATATATACAAAAAAATCTGTGTTACCACAGACGAGAATACGCTTAAGAAGCGCATTTATACCTCGGCAAGACTTATAGACGCGTAAGCGTCAGGCTGGCTGTCTGTGGTAATAGATATTAGTTATGTAAGAATATTAGCAAATTAAATAGTTTTGTCAAGAGTTTAAAAAAGACCTATTTTATCTTTGACCCAATTTTGCGACCTCGGTTTGCAAAGCGGTGTGCCTCTTCCCTGAGTTTAAGTAGGGTTGGTTTAATGTTATCAGCTAAATCTCTAATTTCTTTTTTAGTTTTAGGCGTGAAAACTAATTTATCGCCGCCAAATTTTGAAATACCGACCAAGGGGATATTAATATTATTCGCTTGAAAAATTTTAGATAAGAAGCTAATTTGCGGCGAGCCGCCGTCAATCATAATAATTTCGGGTAACGCCCATTCCGGATGCTTAAAACGTCGCATAAGCACTTCGCTTAAAGCCCTTTCATCGTCTCCTCCTGGCGCCTCCTTTATTTTAAATAGTCGGTATTCGTTTTTGTTCGCTTCCCCATTTTCAAAAACTACCATTGAGCCATAACTCTCTTTTCCCTGATGATGAGAAATATCATAACCCTCAATTCGATTAACTTTTGTTTCTCCTAAATTGTCTTCGCGCGTTAATAAAGAAACATCTTGAATATGTTTAAGAGCTTTGATCTTGTCGGGGTTTTCTTTCATTAGTCGAGCCGTCAGACGTTTTTTCTCGCCCGCGAGTAATAAACAGATATTGTTAATATTTTTTTGATAGTCGCGCGCGGAAATAGCATTGATACAGCCCCCTGGGCATAATCCTATTTGGTAGTCAAAGCAAGCCTTGCCGCTATGGGGTGTGCAGTTACCGTAAGGAAAAATCCGTCTAATTAAACGCAGAGCGTTTTGTAAAAGATAGAAAGATTGGTAGGGGCCGAATATTCTAGCTTTAGAGCTAGGAAATTTTTTTAAATCTGTTCCGCGCACGATTAACGGTTTTGAAAATTTAGTTTTTGGTATGACTACATAAATAAAGGAGCGGTTATCGCGATCAACGATATTATATTTCGGCCAATATTTTTTAATGTTTTTTGCCTCGAGGATTACCGCCTCAAGTAGTGTGTCAGTCACTTCGAATTTTATATCTTTAGCAGTTTTGACCATCTCGGCTATCCGCTCTGATATATTTTTTTGAAAATATTGACCCAGGCGATTTTTAAGATTAGTCGCTCGGCCCACATATAAAACTTTGCCGGTTTTATCCAACCAAAAATAAACGCCCGGTTTTTTGGGAATTGTTTTTAATTTATTTTTTAGCTTTGAAATCATGTAAATATTTTTTTAAATCTATTTTACGCTTATTTATAATAATACCCTCCTTTTTTAAAATGGCAATTTTTTTCGCTTGGCCACTCGCAAAACCACCGACCTCACCGTTGGTACGGATTACGCGGTGGCAAGGAACTTGAGGTGCATAGGGATTCTTATTTAAAGCATTGCCAACTGCTCGCGCCGCTCCTTTGTTATTTAGAGCCTGTGCGATTAGTTTGTAAGTAGTAATTTTACCCCTAGGAATAAGCCGGGTTAAATTATAGACTTGCTGTGGAAAACTAATTTTGTTGATTATTGACATAAATATTAAGAGTGCTAAGCTAGCAATGTTAGCGATAGCTCGTATCAAACTTTTACTGTCGCTAGCAGCCGTTCTTTTTTCAAACATCCCCACGGGGATTTTATGGACCAGTCCACCTAAGACTAAAGAGCAGGTTATCCGCCCCGCTGAAATAGTGCCGGAACGATAACAACCCAACAGGCATCATTGTCTTTTAAACGGACTAAAGACCGAGAAAACACAAGCACGCGATTGTCAGCCAATTTGACAGTCCCCGACTACTTGAGTTTCTCGGTTTTTTCTTATTGACAAATAACTATTTTAGTATAAAATATTGTTATTAAGGTCTGTGATCTTAAGCGCTCTTTGACAGGGTGAGAGGGCGTTCAGGCGAAATATCTGGTTAAACTTCTAGGCAACAGAAACTCCGGAACTATGTTGAAAAGTACGAAAGGAACTCCTAGTGGTTTAATAGATTTACAGTTTATTCGTATCGACTGAACAGTGTGGTTGAAGTACTTTGAATTAGCCTCGAACCAAGAGGCAAAAGGCCAGAGGCAGTGATTTCAACTCCGAGTTAAAAGAGATAAAGCCAAAAAGAACGTCAGCGATGCGATGGTATCACGACGAGAAATTCTTTCTCCTCTTTATTTCGCTCCGAAATGATTTCAAAAAACAATGTTTATCGGGCCGACAAGACCGAGACGCTACTAAGCGGGACGCACATCGTGCATTAATCCCTAACTTAGTACTCTCGGTTTTTTTTATTTTAAATATTCTTTTAAATATTTTCCAGTAATACTTTTTGGTTCGCGGACAATATCTTCTGGCGCGCCATAGGCGACCAAGCGTCCGCCGTCTTCCCCGCCGTCCGGGCCGAGATCGATAATATAATCCATTGATTTAAGCATATGCATATTATGCTCAATAACCAGAACAGAATTTCCCTTTTCGACTAATTTATTTAAAACTGCAAGGAGCATGTCAATATCATAATAATGCAATCCGGTTGTCGGCTCGTCCAGTAAATATAAAGTTCTTTTCCCTAAAGTATGGGTGAGCTCTTTGGCAATTTTTATCCGCTGAGCTTCACCGCCCGATAAAGTAGTTGCGCTTTGGCCGATTTTAATATAGCCTAAGCCGACAGATTGAAGAACTTTAAGCTTATCAGTAATAAAATAATTATCTTTAAAATGATCAACCGCTTCGTCAATGGTTAGATCTAAAATTTCGGCAATGTTCTTATTTTTATATTTAACTTGAAGAGTCTCCCGGTTAAAGCGCTTGCCGCGGCAAACCTCGCATTCAACCAGTACTGGAGGCAAGAAATGCATCTCAATCAGGTTCGCTCCCGCTCCCTGACAGGCCTCACAGCGCCCGCCTGGGCGATTAAAGGAGAAACGGCCAATAGCATAGCCCCGTTCCCTGGATTCCGGCAAGGAGGCAAAAAAATCACGAATTGGGGTGAAAATTCCCGTATAAGTTGCCGGGTTTGAGCGTGGCGTTCGGCCAATTGGCGATTGATCAATTACGACTACTTTATTTACATATTCAGCCCCCTTCACTTCTTTAGCGAATTCAAGCTTGGCCTTGCCTGGTCGATTTTTAATATGTTGAATATTTTTATAAACGACATCGTATAAAAGCGATGATTTGCCCGATCCGGAGACGCCGCTAATTCCGACCAAGCGTCCCAAAGGAATTTCCACGTTTACATTTTTAAGATTATTCGCATAGGCGCCAACAATTTTAAGCGAACCATGATTTTGTTCTCGCCGTTTCGCTGGCAAGTTAATTTCCCGTAGTCCAGCTAAATATTGAAGAGTCAGGGATTTTTTGAGCGCACTTTTATTTTTATTTTCATCTAATAATTCTTTAGTATTACCAATCGCCATAATTTCGCCGCCATGGACGCCGGCAAGCGGCCCTAAGTCAACTAAATAATCAGATTCTAAAATAGTTTTTTCGTCATGCTCGACGATAATAACTGTATTATTCTTGTCGCGCAGTTTCTTTAAGGTATCGATTAAGCGCTCGGTATCACGCTCATGTAAACCGATGGTAGGCTCATCTAGCACATAAAGCGTTCGCGAAAGATGAGAACCGATTTGTGATGATAAGCGGATACGTTGAGCTTCGCCGCCCGATAAAGTATGGGCCTCTCTTTCTAAAGAAATATAGTTTAGACCCACTTTCAATAAAAATTCGATTCGGCTGATGATTTGAATAACGACATTTTCCGCAATCGTTCTTTGCCGCTTTGTCATTTTTTCGTAGTACTTATTGAAAAAATCTAAAGCCTTATTAATAGGCAATCGGCTTAGCTCGCCAATATTTTTGCCGCTGATTCTTACAGAAAGCGATTCCGGCCGCAACCTATCACCGGCGCATTTTTTACATTTTTGATCGGTAAAGAAATTAGTTTTTCCGAGCCCTGAACATTCCGGACAAGCGCCATGAGGAGAGTTGAAAGAAAATAAACGCGGTTCGACTTCGGGAAAAGAAAAATTATCATTCGGACAAGTCCAATTAGCTGATAATAAAAATTCTTGATGTTTATATTGAGCGATGACTAAGCCCTTACTATAATCGAGCGAATTTTCGACAGCCTCGAATAAGCGCGTCTGATCGCTTAAAAAAATTTTATCAATCACGATTTCAATATCATGTTTTTGTTTTGGGGCTAATTTTACTTGTTCGCGCAGAGAATGAATTTTACCGTCAATACGCGATTCACTGTAGCCGAGCGATAAATAATTATAAAGAATTTGGTAATATTCACCTTTACGGTCACGAACAATCGGCGATAAAATCGTAACGTATTCTTCTTTTGATTCTTGACCGCGGTTAATAATAATATCAACCATTTCTTCCACGGTTAGTTTTTCAATTTTAGTATCGCATAAGGGGCAATAGACTTCTCCAACCCGAGCGTATAAAACGCGCAGGTAATCATAAATATCAGTCAGCGTGCCAACAGTTGAGCGCGGATTATGAGACAAAGCTTTTTGATCAATAGAAATGGCGGGGGCGAGTCCGATTATTTCATCGACGTCCGCCGGTTTTTTTTGTCCTAAAAATTGGCGCATATAGGGAGACAAGGATTCAACATATTGTCTTTGCCCTTCGGCAAAAATAGTATCAAAAGCCAGCGACGATTTGCCGCTTCCGGAAACGCCGGTAATAACGGTTAATTTATTATGCGGTATTTCTAAATCAATATTTTTTAAGTTGTGCATCCGCGCACCGCGAATGATTAGTTTTTCTATATTTTCCGACATATTTATTTCAAAAACGGATTAGGATCATTAAAAGTAATTATCTTTGTATGGTGATTAATAGTTTCTAGTGGGGTGCCATATTTCTTATTATACAAAGTATCAACCGAACAAAACAGAGCCTGGCTATAATCAAATCCTAATTTTTCACTCGCTCTTCTTACTTCTTCTTCTGACTTAGCCTCAACTTCAACATAGGGTTCAAGATAGGGCCATTCATCAATAGTTATTTCAACCCCGTCAAGCAACCAAAATTCGCGGTAACTTTCTTGATAGGCTTTTTGTTTGGCGCCAATGGATTCTAAAAATTTTACACCTTCATTAAAATCATCGATTTTTAAACAAATCTCTTTTTGGCTTTCTATTTTATCGCCATCAACAATTTTTAAACTCATAGTTATTTTGTCCCCCTCGTCGCGCACTCTTAACCAGCCGCCGGGAATTTCATGTCCAACTGGTAACTCAAAAACAATTCTTTTCATTAAGAATCTCGGTTTTATCAAGGTAGCGCCCGTATTTTTTAGTCTTTCCCTAATATCATCTTCGTTTATATTAGGGAAAGTGGCTTCGTATTCAATATTCATATTTCTATTGACAATTATATAAATATATGTTATAATGTTATTCTGAAACTCTGAAAATCCAAATTTATAAACCTTAATCCGAAATCATGAAAAAAGTTCTTTTTATCATCGCCGTTATCATTATTACCGCCAGTTCAAGCGTTTTAGCCCAAACTACCTTCCAGTATTTTGCGAAGGTCAGCCCTGAGGGAAATGTATCGGGCCACAACATCAACATCTACTATGCTCGTCCGCTTTCATCCGACACAGCCAAACTGGCCTCAAAGTTCAAGTTTACTGCCTTTGCTCTCGTCGAGCAAGGTTGGGCTGAGGCTTTCGCTGGAGTAGCTTACGCTCCTGCTTCCTGGGTTGAACTTGGATTAGGCTTCGGTCTTGAGCAAAACCCAGCTCTTTATCGCTTTTGCGGCTCTGTCTGGATGGGAAAAGGTAATTTTTCCTTCTTCACGGTCGTAGAAAAAGGAGATGGTCCTGATAACTGGTGGTATAAGACCAATTTAAAGTACCAGGTAAAGAAATTTGCCTTCGGCGTCCAGTCTTGGAGATATCAGGTCAGCGGACCGATTGTCGAGTATTCACCGGTAAAAGCCATCACCCTTTGGGGAATGTTTGGTCGGAATCTTGAATCCTCTGAGCAGCCCCTCATCACCGGCGCAGTCATCGGCATCGATGTAAAATTTTAAGCGTCACAAGCGCATCACGGAATTATTAACCCTTAACGGAGCCTCTATAAACGGGGCTTTTTATTTTTCCTCAACATCCTTAAGTCTTGTCTTCATTATCTACGTAATCCCAGTTAGGATGGAAATAGGTTTTGCCATTATTTTCAGGAGTATCTAAAAGGGCAATTTCATCAAACATTCTTTTGAATATTTTATATCCCTCATCAGTATCAAAGCCCTGCGTATATTTAATTAATTCGTTGGCATCAGACCAAAGTTTGCCTTCACGGTAGAGGGCAATCATTTTTTTGTAGTGCTCTAAGGTAAATTTTTCTCCAATTTTTTTAATTCCGAAAGTCGCTAGTTCCGATTCTAAAGACTTAAAACGGACATAACGTTCGGTCGGGTCGGAGTAGTAGCTGTTGTTTTCTAAATTATTTTTAATTTCTTCTGGATTATATTTTTTGAAAGATATTTTGCTTAGCAAATCAACCGTATGTGGTGATAGGCCGCGGTTGGCTCCGGTTGCGAGATGGAGAAATTCATGCAGGGCGGTTAGATAAATTTCTTTTTCGAAATCTGCTTGAGAAAATTCATGGCCTGGCCCAGTGAACTCTCCCCGGAGATCGTAAGGAATTGTAATTTTATTTTGGTCACGATTGGCATAGGCGATAGCGTTATGAAAATTATCATTTGATCGGGATAAAGAATCGCGCAATTCCTGTACAGTTAGTAGATCATAATTAGTTAGATCAATGTTTGAGAGACGCACTTGCTGATGATGACGCGCTTCCTCCGAAGAACAATGGAATTCATTTTTAATTTTTTTTAGATTGCTCTCGTCGCCTATCAAGCGCTTGGCTTCTTGTCGGGCACGCTCTAGTTGTTTGAATAAGGCTGGTGCTAATTTTAAATATTCTTTATCCCGGTCAGTGAGTGTAATATTAATATTATCAAATTGTAGATTTTTAGCTTTCTTCTCCTCTTCTTTACAAAAGTTGAATTTTTCTCTGGATCTTTGTATCCTCTCCTTTACTTCTATTAACCGTTGCGTCAATTCCGAAGGTATTGGCTCCCCCTTTTCCTCGATTGATTTTATTTCTCTGGCGATATTAGTGGAATCATTTTCCGCATTGGCTAGCGACATTCCGGCAGACCAGTAGTTGTCATGCATTCTGGTTCTCTTTAAGGCTTCCAGCATCGTTCGATCGATTATGGTGCTGTCCAGATTCTTTTTTTCTTCCAAATCTTTTAGGTCTATATTCCTTTTATTTCTGAAATCATAATCCTCTGGCTTAATGTCCGTATCTATTATTTTTGGCGCGTTTATAATTATTTCCATATTTAGCGGCTTTACTTCCTGCGCCCCCGCTTCATTTGTCGCCGCAATCACCCCTGACCCGATTCCCAGCCCCAAGGCACCAAGTTTGGCGACCTTTTTGATTTTATCTTGTCCCTTTTTGATAAAATGGTTTTCATTCTTTGGAAAATTGTCGATATTAAGCATAGAAGTAAAATAATTATTTTTCTTCAACATCTAAAAACTCCTCTATCTTTTTAGTGATGGTTGTGGGAGTAATATGATATTTTTTATTATAAGCTAATTGCTTGGTTCGGCGCCGCTCAGCTTCGTTTATCGCGCGTTTCATTGAGTCAGTTTTCTTATCGGCGTATAAAATAATTTTTCCTTTAACATTGCGGGCGGCTCGGCCCATAATTTGCATGAGTGATGTTTGGCTGCGCAAAAACCCTTCCCTATCCGCGTCTAAGATTCCGACAAGCGTTACTTCTGGTAAATCTAGTCCTTCGCGTAAAAGGTTGACGCCGATTAAAACATCAAATAAACCTTCGCGAAAATTTTTCAAAATTTCGGTACGCTCAAAGGTTTTAATATCAGAATGAAGATAGTTTGCTTTAAAGCCTTTGGCGTTAAGATAGGTATTTAAATCCTCGGCTTGTTTTTTAGTTAAGGTATTGATAATCGCGCGTTCGCCTAAAGTGGCGATTTTTTCAACTTCCGCCATCACGTCGTTAATCTGGCTATAATTTTCTTTCTTATTAAAGACTGGTCTGATTTCAATTTCCGGATCAACCAAACCGGTCGGGCGGATTACTTGTTCAGCAGTTTGTTTGGAGTTTTTTATTTCAAAATCACCGGGAGTCGCGGTAGTAAAAATCATTTGGCCAATTCTTTTTTCAAATTCGGGAAATCTTAAAGGACGATTATCAAGGGCTGAGGGCAAACGCCAGCCGTATTGAATTAAAGTTTTTTTGCGCGCCTGATCGCCATTATACATACCTCTAATTTGCGGAATAGCAATATGAGATTCGTCGACGATAGTTAGAAAGTCTGGTTTCCCGTCTTTCCAAGGAAAATAAGAAATTAAAGAATCGGGCGCCTCCCCAGCTAATTTACCAGTTAAATGCCGGGAATAGTTTTCAATCCCGTGACAGTAACCTAGGGTTCGGAGCATTTCCATGTCATACTTTGTTCGTCGTTCTAATCTTTCCGCCTCGAGAAGCAAGCTCTCCTTTTTAAAATACGCCAAACGCTCTTTCAACTCCTCGTTAATATTTTTTATAGCCTGTTCAATCTGCGGTTTAGTGGAAACGAAATGCTTTGGCGGAAAAATAACAATTTCTTCTAAATTGCCGATAATATTTTTAGTGACATTATCGACGATAGTTAAATCAGAAATAACTTGGCCGCTTAGATCAAGACGATAAATAACATTTTCCGACATTGATCTAATTTCAAAAGCATCGCCACGAACACGAAATTGCCCGCGCTTAATTTCGCCGTTAGTGCGCTCAAATTGGATTTTTATTAATTGTTTAATTAAGTCGGAACGGACGATCGTTTTCCCTTTTTCTAAAACCAAGCGGGATTCTAAGTAAGTTAACGGGACGCCGAGATTATAGATGCAAGAAACAGAAGCGACAATTATAACATCGCGGCGCGAAACAAGAGCGGAAGTTGCGCCGTGGCGCAGGCGATCAATTTCTTGGTTAATCATCGCCTCTTTATCAATATAAGTATCAGTAATTGGCAGATAGGCTTCCGGTTGGTAGTAATCATAATAGGAAACAAAATAATGAACCGCATTTTCCGGAAAAAAGTTTTTATACTCGCGATAAAGCTGGGCGGCTAAAGATTTATTCGGGGCAATTACTAAAACTGGTTTATCAAGTTCTTGAATGATGTTGGCGACGGTAAAAGTTTTGCCTGAACCAGTGACGCCGAGTAAGGTTTGATAATTATAGCCCTTCTCTATTCCTTGGAGGAGTTTTTTAATAGCAGCCGGTTGATCACCGGCGGGCTTAAAATTAGATTTTAATTTAAAAATATGGGCCATAAATTAATTATTGGATTGCTCCTAAAAGGTAACTCGGTAGTATTGCCTGCGCTTTTCCGTTATGTTTGCCGATTTTTTTAAACATAGTTGTGGCATCTTGTCCGCATCCCTGGATAATAGTATCGCCATCAGGATGAGAGCCAGAAGAAATATATGAGCTTAGATCATAAATTTGCCCATTAATTAATTGCCAGCAATCGGTCGCTGAATTATGTTTTGCTAATTCAGCCATAGTCAGTGGGGCGCTAGTTTTTGGGACACTATTGATATTATTTTGTGAGTTAGTCAAATTTTTATTACCACAGCCAGCTAGAAAAAGTAAAAGCAGTGGCAAAATTAAGAAAAGATTCATTTTTTTCATGTTTTTTTTCATAATTTTACGAAATTTTTTATCAATTATTAATAATATAATATCATAATACGTCTAAAATTAAAAAGAAAATAAAAAAGGAGCGACTGGTGTCAGCTCCTATAAATTCACTGATAACTCTGGACGAGAAAGATGGTATCATCATTGCCCGGCCCAACTGACAAGATGTTAATTATCCCGCCGCTGAATTCTTCGATGAACTCTATAATATCTGTTAATTCTCTGGGGAGTTCTTCGACAGTTCGGATTTTTGAAATATCCTCTTTCCAGCCCGGAAAACTTTTGTAAATAGGCTTGCAGTGGCGAAGAATTTCAGAGTCCCGAATGAATTCAGTTATTGATTCGCCGGAATACAAAGTGCCATCACCGTAGAAGATATTTGGCCCGCGGTAGTCATAACCGACGCAGAGTTTTATCTCTTCAACTCCGCTCATAACGTCCACTTTGGTTAAAACCAAATCTGAACTGCCATTGACTTTAATGGCGTGTTTTAAGGCAATCAAATCGAGCCAACCAGTGCGTCTGGGACGAGCCGTAGTTTTTCCGTATTCTCCGCCTTTTAAGCGAACAGCGATACCCTGAATGAGTTCGTCTTTACCGTTTATAGCTTCGCTAATATTAAGGTCAAGAGCTTTTTCGCTGGCCGCATTGTTTTCCAATGAATTAGCGCAATAAGCTTCGCTTTCTTCGCCGCCAAATTCAGTTGGAAAAGGGCCATTGCCGACCCGGGTCATAAATGGAGCCTTGACGATTCCTAAAACCTGATCAATCTCAGATACTTTCAGGCCACAGCCTTTTGCCAAACCTTCGACCGTACAATCAGACGAAGTTTGGTATAGAGTGGTTCCGTAATCGATGCTGAGCAAAGTTCCCTGTGCTCCCTCGAGCAGAATTTTCTTCTGGTTGCGAAGGGCGTCTTCCACGAATGAATTCAGGTTAATTACGCGAGGACGGAATTTCGGCGCCAAATAATTAAGATAATAATCTATAATTGCTTGACGGTTTAAAACCGTTTTCTCATCGTAAAGGCGTCCGTGATTGAATTTATGGCCGTATTTTTTGCCAGACATCAAATCCTTAACCAACTCTTTGTCCAAGGCATTGAACTGCTCTTGTTTGGCGTCCATAAAATCGTTTAATTTTCTGATGAATATTTCCTCGTTCATCAGGTCATTCATGGAAATATACAGCCTAGAGTAGTAGTCGGCGTAAAATGGACCGATACCGCATCCGGTTGTACCAATGAGCTTTGATTTAGGGCTCGTTATGTCTTCCAAAATATGGTAAGGCATAAGCAAATTAGCCTCGTTTGCGATACGTAAATTATCGAAAGCTAATCCGGTATTTTTCATTTCTCCAATTAAGGAGTGGAGGTCGAGCGCAACGCCGCGCCCGATGACATTGATAACCTTGGGATTGATTATCCCTGATGGCAGGAGATGACAAATAAATTCCTGGTCATTGTGAAAAATAGTATGACCAGCATTGGCCCCTCCGGTTCCCCGGATAACAATGTCTGCCCAATCGGAGGCAAGGAGAAAAACGAACTTTCCCTTACCCGTGTCGCCCCATTGATAACAAATAATAGCGATGACATTTTTCCCGTCGGTAAACTTTTGGATCGGTGTTAAAATGGTTGTTTTCATGATCTCGTTTGGATTAGGGATTTATATATTATTAATTTTAAAGTTCGAGTTTGCGATTAGACATTGAAACGTCCTCACTAAATTTACTACTCTCCCTGATTTATGTCAATTAAAAAATGATGAGATTTCCTACTTGACAAAAAATGATAAATATGTAAAGATATAAATTCAAATAGTCCTTTTCGTAACTTCCTAAATCTAAAATTTTAAACATGAACACCAAGAATCAGATTTTTTGCTTACACCTGGAATCAGTAGGCGCCACCAAAGAATTAGTTCGCATTTGTTTATCTCGTAAATTCGAACAAGGAGACAATCTGCGCTCAGTTGCCTCGATTATAGAGGCGGAAGAAATTATTAAAACACAAAAGCCCAAATTCATAATTCTTAATGGGCCCAGTGCTTTTGAGTTTTTGGGTAAGCTGCGGTCAGGGGTTTATGGTCAAGAAATGATAAACATCCCGACAATTGCTTTTACCGCCCATGCCATGCGTGGTGATCGGGAAAAATTTCTGGAAGCTGGATTTGATGTTTACTTGGCGATGCCTGCCAACATGGAACAAATAGTTAACGCCGTTAAAGAGGCCATGTCCAGCGCGAATTAAGACTCGCAATAAGCAAAAAAGCCCCTGCTAAAAACAAACAAGCTCCTGCTAAACAGGAGCTCTTTTTTAAATAAATTTAATTTTAATTATTTAAAGTATCCCGCGATCCAAGTACCCATAAAATAAGTTGCAACCATAACTAAAGCAGCAATTAAAAGATGTTCGCTAATAACACTAAGCGGGCTAACTTTTTTAGATTCAGCTAATTTGTAGCTTTGAAATATTAAAATAATTGCTCCCCAGACTAAAGCGGTATAAATAGCCGTGGTTAGAGGAAGGAACAAAACCGGAATTACGAAAGTAAAAGCAAAAACCGCTTTAAAAAGAAAAGTGAACAGAGTCGCCTGCCAAATTTCTTTAGTCGAGAAATTGCCCTCAGACTCTTTGGCAATATGAACGCCAAGCGCGTCAGAGCAAGAATCAGCGATAGCGATTGTGAGTATTCCTCCGATTACCGCCAATTTAGAGCTGGTGCTTGTTTCTAAGCCAATCATTAATCCAAGGGTTGTAATTGTAGCCGATGACAGACCAAAGCCCATTCCTACTTTTAAACTTTTTAACATAAACAAAAAATTAGAAAATATATTGAATTATAAGTCCGGCTAAAACGCTAATTCCAAAGAGTAGGCTCACAATAGTAAAAACATCACGACGATTTTTTTCTTCTTTTAATAAAACCAGTAACCCTAAGCCGCCGCTCGCACATAATCCAGCGATTACCGCGCCATAAGTTATTGTTCCTTTCAAATAAAGTTCAGTAATCGCGACTGAAGAGGCGCAATTAGGGATAAGACCGACTAGAGCGGCAATAAATGGTTGCCAAAAAATATGCCCGGCGAACAAATTACGTACCGTTTCCTCACCTATTTTATAAATAGAAAAATTAATGGCAAAAGAAATAATTAAAATGAAAGTAAATATTTTAAAGGTATGGAACAAGGGATGGAGAATTATTTCCTTTGGATTAAATTTTTTCGCACTGGCGCTTAAAGAATGACCGCAGCAGGCCTGCTCTTCAATAATTGACTCATGGTGATGATGAAAATCGTCTTTTCCTTGAGCGTAAGCCTCGACATGCGCTAAAGTTTTTTTATTACTTTTTCTAAAAAAAAGATCGATTGTGTAACCGGCAATCAGGGCCACAAAAATTTTTGTTAAAATCAAAGGCAAAATAATTTTGGCTTTATCTGGATGAGAAAGAATAACCGGAATAGCTTCATCGGAAGTTGAAATATAGACTGCTAGCAGTGTGCCAATAGTTAATAGACGCTGAGTATAAAGAGCAGTTGAAATAACCGAAAACCCGCATTGCGGAAAACTGCCTACTAATGCGCCGGCGCCCGGGCCGAATTTTCCTGATTTTTGTATTCCCTGCCTAATTTTATTGCCAAACCAGTATTCAATTAATTCGATGCCGACGTAGACTAAAAATAAAAAAGGAATCATTTTTAAAGAGTCAAGTAATGCATCAAAAAATATTTGTTCCATATGTTTTTTTATTGCCCAATGATGGCAAGCGGGCGGATTTCTTTAGATAGTTACAAGTCTAAACGCAAACAATTATCCGATAATTTAAAGTCAAATTTTTTATAAAAACCGCACAGATCATCAGTACAATTCAAAATTATTTTATAACAATTTCTTTTTTGGCAGATTTCTATTACTTTTTTTATTAAGAAACTGGCCACGCCTTTACCCATATGGTCTTTGTGAGTAGCGACATCTTCAATGTGGGCCGATATCTTCCCGGCATGATAAAATTTTGGTTCGAATAGCAAGCGGATAGTTCCTATTATTTGATCATTTTCCGTAGCCACATAAATCTCTATTCCTCTATTTTTGCAATCGTTAAAGATCTTTTTAGCTTGGCGGGGCGATAAACCGGCGGTTAATTTAAGGCTAGATAAGGTTTTAAAGAATGATTCTTTTTTTAAATCCGACAAGGCCAATTTTCTTATTTTATAGTTCATAAATTTAATTAGTGAGAGCTTAGTTTCTAAATTTTTTATTAAGTAGCAGCAAGCCCATCAGGACAAAGGCGGTTATCGCCATTAAAGGGATAGTAATAAATCCAAAACCAAGAATATATGTTTGCGTGCAGGGAGAAACGATTGAGCAGAAGCCGGTTGGCTGAGCGGTATAATATATATAATTATGATATACGGAAAACAGCGTGCCGATGAGAATTAAAATTAGACTATAATTAATAATAATGTCTTCCTTCTTCCACCAAGCTAGACCGAGAAGAATTACTTGCGGATACATAAAAATTCTTTGAAACCAGCAAAGATCGCAGGGCGCAAAACCAGCAGTTTCAGAATAAAAAAGACTGCCCAAAGTAGCCATTAATGATATCAGGAATGCCAAAGGAATAGAATTTCTAGTAATAAAATTTATTATTTTATTATTTTTTCCCCAAAAAAGCAGAGCAAGGATAGCAACAATAATAAAAATAAAACCTAATATTGCAAAGATGTAGAGAATATTATTTACTTGTTCAATTAGCATATATTTAACATGAAATTTTTAACTTAATTCGTTGATATAATCAGTATATAGTATATTTTTTAAAGTTTAAAGCTAATGGAGATAATTATCATCTAAAAAAGCAATCCCCTAAAAAGATGGATTACTTAAATTTTAGTCTAAATTTTAGCTACTTTCGTCTTTTAGCGTTTTTTTCGTTTTTTTGCCCTTGCTTCAAGCATCAAGCGTTTAATTTCTAAGCGCTTCTTGGTTTTGGGGGATCGAGATGGCTTATGTTTTCCAACTCCAGTCGTTCTTTTGGCCATATAAGTATTTAATAAATAATAGTTATTTTAGCTGATTATTAAAATAAAATCAATATTTTGTTAAATTATTTGCTAGGCGTGTGACCATATCGTGAAAAGCGGCGCGAAGATTGTCCGCGGCTAGTGGGACGAGACGAAGATTGATTGTGTGAAGATTGATTATGTCTCGTCGCCATGCCAGGGCGAGAATTGGGACGGAATGGTTTTCTTTTATTTTTATTACCGATTGCCGAGATAGACTCTTTAGCGAATTTAACAAACTCGGTTCGTTTAATATTTTTATTAATTAATCTTTCAATATCACGAATTTCTTTCTGTTCATTAGCTGTCGCAAAAGTAATCGCCTTGCCTCCCTGGCCGGCTCGGCCTGTTCGACCGATACGATGAACATAATCTTCGGAATTATCTGGTAAATTATAATTAACGACTAATTCAATCGCGTTAATATCAAGGCCGCGGGCGGCGACGTCGGTCGCGACTAAAATGCGATCTCGCTTGGATTTAAAACCATCAAGAGCAGCTTTACGGCGGCTTAAGGACAAATTGGAATGAATCTCAACCGCCTTATGGCCCAAAGATTGTAACTTAAGAGTTAAACCTTTAACACCATGCTTAGTGCGTACAAAAATTAAAACTGAACCAGCATATTGGGACAAGATTTTCACTAAATGATTAAAGCGTTCTTCGCCGTTAATAATAAATATTTCTTGATCAACTTGCGCGGCAGTTGTGCCCGGAGGAGCCACTTCAATACTAACCGGTAGTTTCATGAAATTGGCCGCGATTTTTACAATCGCCGCCGGCATAGTTGCGGAAAATAACATAGTTTGACGTTCTGCGGGCGCTTGCTTTAAGATTTCTTGAATTTGCGGCGCAAATCCCATATCAAGCATCATATCCGCCTCATCAAGTACCAATATGTTTATTTGGCTTAATTTGAAAGTTCGACGCTTAAGATGGTCAATTAATCTACCTGGAGTAGCCACGACAATATGCGGCTTTTTACGTAATGAAAAAAGCTGGCGGTCCAAAGCTTCTCCGCCAATAAGCAGAGCTGTTCTTAGTCCTAAGGCGTTACCTAATTTTTTTAAACTCTCCTCTACCTGCGAAGCGAGTTCGCGTGTCGGCGCGATGACTAAACCCTGCCCTTTGGTGGCCCCGATACGCTCCAACATAGGAATGCCGAAGGCAAAAGTTTTACCAGTTCCTGTTTGCGCGACACCAATTAAATCTTGGCCAAGGATAGCAATCGGAATAGTTTTACGTTGAATTGGAGTTGGTATTTCTAAATTTAGCTTTTTAAGAATAGCCAAAATTGAATCACTGATACCTAAATCAGAGAATTTTTTGTCTGCTTCTTGTGTAATTAAGTCATGAGAATGGCTTGTTTTTTTAGTATTTGTCATAAAAAATAAGTGACCCGATTTTCTTAAGGCCACTTAGTATGACGAGAGTAAGATTCGAATCTTGAATTAATGAAGTAAGAATAGCACGTAATTATAATTAAGTCAAGCTAAAAATTAAAGCTTCCCTAAATCTAATTCTTCGGTAAAACGGATCTTTTCAACGAATTCCGGCATATGGCTAACCATCATTATCGCCCCCTCGTATTTGTTAATAGCTTCGGCCAAAATTGGCAGATGACGAAAATTTATATGGTTTGTCGGTTCGTCTAAAATCAAAAGTCCGGGTTGCATCAGAACCAGACGCGCAAAAGATAGGAGGCCCTTTTGTCCCTCGGATAAATCAGACACTTTATGACCCATTAAATCGCCGGTAATAAGAAAACCAGCCGCCACTGAGCGCAATTCCGGTTCACCTAAACCGTCAGCCATACTATTTTTTAAGGAATCAAAAACCTTTTCTTGAAAATTAAGCGTTGAAAAATCTTGGCTATAGTAGCCGACGCGTACTCCTTTTAAAATATGCTGCCCTTCTTGTTTACCGGAAACAAGCGAGCGCAGAAGCGTGCTTTTGCCGATACCGTTGGGGCCGATTACCAGCAAACGATTTTTTTTGCGCAAACTTCTTTCTATATCTTTGATCACCGCTTCGTGATTTTTTATTATTTTTATTTTTTTAATACTAACTATTTCTCCGACAATATCCTGAACCGGAATTGTAAAGGGACGAATCGTTTTATCTTCGCGCCTGACGTCAACCTTGCTTTCTTCCATTTCTTCGGTTTCTTCTTTCATCTTTTGGGCAAGTTTACGCATTTTGCCCCCCTTATGGGCAAAGAAATTAACTTTTTCCTTGCGGTCAATAATCTTTTTTTCTAGTTGCGCATTTTCTCGCTGTTCCCTTTCAACTCGGCGGGTAATTTCTTCAACAACTGAATAATAATCACCCACATACACCTCAGTTTTGTGAGTAAAACTATCAAGATAGATAACGCCTTCAGTAAAACAATTTAAAAAATCCGCATCATGGGAAATAACCATGACCGTTTTATCATAAGTTAAAAGAAATCCGATTAGATGATCAATGCCGGCTTTATCAAGATTATTAGTCGGTTCGTCTAAAAGTAAGATGTCTGGAGTTTCTAGGAGTGAATAAGCAAGCAAAATGCGCGCCTGCTGGCCGCCAGATAAATCTCCGACCTTTCTATCTAGGGGGATATCGAAATTAACAGCATCAAGCGCTTTGGCAATTCGACTCCGAATATTTCCCGGAATAGTTTCAAAACCTTTGGAAAAATATTCTTCAACACTCAAAACAAAATCTTCTCGCGCAATAGTCTGCCGAGCTGTGCCAATGGTGGCGCCGGAAGCAATTGAGATTTGGCCACTCTGAGGCATTAGCTCTTTTTTAATCAAACTAAAAATCGTGCTTTTTCCAGCCCCGTTTTGACCCATTAAGGTCACTTTAGCTCCTTTGCGCAAACTAAAATTAGCCTGATCAAGGATCGGTTTTTTATGGAGATATTCAAATTTTACCTCGTCAAATCTCAAGACTACTTCTTCAGCCATAGATTATTATTTTTTCTTATTTTTCTTTATTGTAGCTGGTTTTTTAGCCACAATTTTTTTAGTAATTTTATGCAAAATATTTTTTGTCTCTGCTTTAACGGCCTTCTCTACTTTAGCTACTTCTTTCTTGATAGAGTCCTTAGACAAAACATTCTCAACTTGAATCGCTGGATTTAGGGCACGTAAAATTTTATCGAGTTTAGCATTTAGCATTTCAAATTGTTCTGCTGTAACGCCAGCGCCGTGGCTTGAACCATGACTCGGGCGAGCATTATCATTAGCGCCTCTTCCCTTTTCTGTTTTACCAAAACAATCACTACAAAAGACTGGTTTGCCAGATGATGGTTTAAAAGGAACTTCGCAAGAATTACCACACTCCGCGCAAGTCGCCTTAAACATTTGTTTATCACCAAAACTAGGACGAGAAAAATCACGGCTACCAGAGCGACCAGCGCTCATTCCATCTTTACCTTTAAAGCAATTACTGCAAAGTACTGGTCGATCGCCAGACGGTTTGAAAGGAACTTCACAAGGATTACCACACTCCGCGCAAGTCGCCTTGTGCATTGTCGGTCGGCTCGAATCATCGCCACCGCGATTAAATCCTCGACCGCCCGATCTACCACCTGAGTCGCGGCGACCAAAATTACCACCCCCTTTTCTATCGTTAAATCCTCCCCCTCGATTAAAATCTTTCATAAAATTTATTCCGCCTGAAGCGGATATTAATATAATTATTATATTTAAAGTCTAAAAAACAATAATAAACAATGTTCGCCAATTAAAATCCCGCCTCAAAAAAAGATGGGCGGGATTTTAATTTCAAGAAAGCTATTAAGCGCGCTTAACATTAACCGCGTTCATTCCTTTTGGAGACATTTCTGTTTCAAAAGAAACGTTATCGCCTTCACGTAATTCGTTGAATTGAACATCAACTAACGAGTTGCTGTGAAAGAATAAATCTTTTTCTTGACCTTCTACCGCAATGAAACCGAAACCTTTATCGGTTAAAGCTTTAATAACACCAGTCATAATTTTGAGACTTAGTTTGTAAGGTTGCAATTTAATAAATAGTTTAAAAATCGACTACTTTTTTGAGACACATTATTGTTGCTTAATAAGAATACCACGTAAAAATAAATACGTCAATTAAACATCCACCAAAACTCTAGGGTATATAAAAAAGGGCTAAGATTAAGTCAGCCCTTTTAATTCGTCCATGATTTCTTTTACCGTACTGATTTCTTTAATACGGTAGGCATTAGCGCCGGCAGTATACAGCTCCTCTTCTTTGGGGTTATACCCAGCTGAAGCTAATAAGCCATTGCAGATACAAAAGAAATGCTCGTTATCGGTTTTTGCTCCGCAAACCGTGAAATTTCCATTAGCATCTCTACGAAGCAAATATCCCTTGTTACAACGTGGTTCACGCCCCTTTACGAGATGAGTTTGGTACATTGGAGAGCTCACAACAACTCGAAATGGCAGGCCACAGGGAGAACCAGAGGAAACAATAATGTCTTCCGGCTGGCTTGTATTAACAATCGCCATTTTATAGTTGTAAGTAGCGTCTGATTCCTCGGTTGCTAAAAATCTGGTAGCCATTTGGACACCATCAGCTCCAAGCGCCATTATATCTGAAATGTCGTCTCTCGTATAAATACCCCCGGCGGCGATAACCGGGATGTCACCGTTAGCTCGTGCGAGCGCTTTAATTGGCGGCAAAATAGCTTCTAACTGATATTCTGGTTTATCTACCTGATCAGCTTTAAAGCCTAAATGTCCGCCCGCTTTTGGACCCTCGACGATAAAGGCAGCAAGTTCATACCCCATTTCTCTCCATTTATTACTTTCAAAACGATGGAGAACGATGTTAGCGGCCCGATCAGAAGAAACAATAACGGCAATATTTGTTTTATGGGGATGATCAATGGCCGGCAAACTACCGATTAAACCCGCTCCAATAGAAATAAAGTCTATTTCCATATCGACAGCCGCCCTAATTGAACTTTCGTAGTCCTGCTGAACAGCGACCATAATGTTTATACCGATTACACCACCCGGGCTAAGTGCTCGAGCCGTGGCGATTTCGAAACAAACGGCTTCATAGGTCGATACTTTATAGTTGAGTCTTTGCGACCAAATTTCTCTAATGCATACAATTGAGAGAATGCCGCCGCCGCCCTCATTTGCAAAGGCGGCTACGAGTCGGGAGAGAGAAACGCCGACGCCCATTGGACCCAAAAGAAACGGCCAAAGTAGCGTTTTTTTCCCAATGCGTAATTTTGAATAATTACTTGTTTTTTTCACGTTGCCTCCTTGTTTGTTAAATTACTGTATATTTTTTACTGATTGTTATTTTACCTTAAATAAAGAATAAATCAAGTAAATTGTAACCGCATTTTGGAATATTAATAGCGGGATACCAATCAAAAAGTACCATTTTTGTGTTTTATGCCTAAAAGAAAACATACCAGCATAAACCCCTAAGCCGCCGAAAGCGGAAGCCAGAAAAAACAACATTCCTTCAGAAATCCTATCTGCGCCTGATGTAGCCGATTTTATTTTGTCGCTTAGCATGATTAAGAAGGTGAGCAGATTTATTAATAGAAAAATAATTAAAATATAAGTCTCCATATTTTTAATCCATGTGTTCTGGTTTAATTTTTATTTTTCTTTTTTCTTGAATCACAATTCCAAGGTTATAATATTTTTTATTTAATTGTCTACAATCATGCCAGCGTTCTAATAATTCTTTATAACTTAAGTAGGTGCGCCTAATTGAAGCCGGGTCTTCAAAATAAATTTTTTTATTATCATAACCAATGGCTATTACATAATGCCCATCACTCCAATCTTTTGAATAATCTTTGGCTCTATTCGCCCAGGCTTGGAGAAGGATAATTACCGGCCAGCCATTATCTAAAAATTTTTTTAAATCTTCTAAACCCAGAGGGATCATTGGCTTTACTTTTAATTTAAATCTTTTAAGAACTTTTAAAATTTCTTCCGGCCTAGTTCCTTCTTTGTTAGTTTTAGCCATTTTTATAATTTTGCCCTCGCGCATATCGAATCCGTAATATATTAAAATTGATTGTAAGGCGGTCGCGCCGCAATCATATTCATAAGCCTGTCGTAACTCAGGAAAATTTTTAATTATCATATTTTATATTTTATTAAAAACCATTAAATTATTAACTAACCACCAAACTACCCCATTTTTTTTCATTTCCTCTCTCATCTCTTCCGTCCTCGATTCAAGATACAAAAAGTTCTTATCCTTGAATTTCTTAATCCAATAGGAATGTGGCTGTTCGTTAATATGGCCGATGCTTCTTGGCCCTTGTCCGGGTGTAGCGGCCGTAAAAATAATAGTATCTGAAGCCTCCGTTATTGTTTTAATTAAAGTATCGGCATCCTGTTCTCTTAAATGTTCAGCTACCTCTAGGCAGAGACCTAAATCATATTTCTTTTTAAACTGATACTCCTGGGCTAAATCAAAAATTATTAATTCATTTTTATTTAATAAAAAATTTTCTTTAGCAGATGGAGATCCGTCTATACCCAACCAATCACTTATCCCTCTTTTAGCAAATTCATTAAGATAAATACCCGCGCCGCAACCAATATCAACAATACTATTAGGAAGATAGAATTTTAATAAGACGTTAACGAATTGCGAAGCTGATTTCGCCTCGAATTTTATAGTATTTTGAAAAAATTTATGATCGTAAATATGAGTTTCAACTGGCATTTTATAATTTTAAATTTTTTATAGATTCTATGAGTTCCGTCGCAACAAACTCTAGAATATAAGGAATAAATCTTTTTCTATCGCTGTCGCTAATGTTTAATAGTTTGTCTATCGGCCAGACTTCAAATCCTAGAGCCTTGCCCGCTTCTATTTTTAAATTATTAACGTCGCCCCGGTATATAAAAAGATAGCGGGAATTAAAAACACTGTTAATTTTTCCAGTTGTTTCGTCTTTGAAAGATTTTTTAATTTTATTAATAAAAATTAAATTGGAATCATAAATAATTACGCCAGTTTCTTCTCTTGTTTCCTTAATGGCGGTTTCTTCATAACTTAGTCCAATTTCCACGTGCCCGCCGACAGTTGCATCTAATAAATCCGGAAACATATCCTTATCTTTAGCGCGATGTTGAAAAATTATTTCTTTGTTCGGAGTAATAAAATAAACATGGACTTCGCGATGCAATAAGCCATTAGCATGAATAATTTCCCTAACCTCTTCGCCAATTATTTCATCTTTATCATTGACGATATTTAAAAAATGTTTCATATCTTTATTATATCCCATAATTTCTAAAATTAAAACGAAATTTTTATAATTGACGAGAATAAGATATAATATCTTAGTAAGTATTATTAAGATATTAGCTGAAAAGTATGTTTGAGCGCCGGCGCCTTAAAGATATGGCCTCGTGGCTTGTCTTTGGTCTTTTTTTTGCTATAACTTTGTGGGGACTAGTTAACCATGCTCCTTGGCGCGATGAGGCACAAAGCTGGTTATTAGTTCGCGACCTTAACCTGGGCGGATTAATAAACCAAATGTCTTACGAAGGGACACCCCCTTTATGGCATCTGATTCTTTTTCCCTTGGCAAAACTTGGATTACCCTACGCCTCCGAATTGATTGTTCATTATCTTTTTGCGTTAGCACTGGTCTTCCTCCTAATTTTTTTCTCACCTCTTCCTAAAATAATAAAATTTATACTTCCCTTCTCGTATCTTTTCTTGTTTGAATATACGGTTGTCGCCCGTAATTATAATCTAACAGTACTTCTTTTATTTATTATCGCTCTTATCTATAATTACCGTTTTAGGCGTCCGATCTTATATGCCTCTCTTGTTTTCCTACTTGCCTGGACTAATACTCATTCTTTAGCTATCGCCGCCGTATTATTTTGTATTTTTTTATATGAAATAATAAAAGAGAAACGATCTGAATTAAAATATTTATGGGGGGCTGTCATAATGGAGCTAGGAATAGTTTCGGCGATACTCATATTAATTCCTAAAATGGATCAATATTCCGGTCTGGGTTTTCATAATTGGCACATTATCGCCCGCTCTCTTTCCTCGTCACTATTACCATTTTTGAAGGATCTAACTATACCCGTCTATTTATTATATCCGCTTAGCGTCGCCTGGATACCCCTTACCATATTTATTTTAAAAAAAAATCAATCAAAAATATTATTTCTTTTATCAGTCATTTGGCTGGAATTTATTTTTCTCTTCAAGTATCCCGGCGCAATACGTCACAATGGTCTTATTTTAGTATTTTTTTTGTTTGCCTGGTGGATTGATTTGATGGGCGATAAAAAAAAATCCGTTGAGGCAGAAAATGCCAAATATAAAATTACGGTTTATTTTTTAAGTATTTGTTTGGCGCTGAGCACAATCTACGCTGGTTATTTCTACTTAGCAAGTATTGGTAAAAATTTTTCCGGTGCTAAAGAAATGGCCCAATATATAAAAAATAATAATTTAGATGGCGAAGAAATAGCCGCCTATCCTTCGTACTCGGGTAGTGCTTTATTGCCCTATCTTCCCGATAAAGAATTCTATCAAATGGAAACTCTGAAAAAAGGCACCTTTTTAACCTGGAATAATACTTTTTATAGCGGCGATGCGACTCCCTTTTCTAATCTAAAAAAATATTTAAAAGATTACTATTCTCTACCTCAAAATAAAGTTGACTCAGTCTTAATTCTCGCCACACTACCAGAGAGATCTGATCCGGAGTTAGAGTTTATTTACAAAAATACCAAAGAGACTATAAAACAAGATGAGTTCTTTTATCTATACCGGCTTCGTTTAGACTAAATTCTGGGCTGCGTTCTCACCGGCTAAATGACCGGTCGTCCAGGCTATTTGAAGATTATAACCGCCCGTCGGACCATCAAGATCTAATATTTCACCAGCTAAAAATAGGTTAGTTATAATTTTAGAAGCCATACTCTTTGGATCAACCTCTTTTAAGCAAACGCCGCCAACAGTAACCATGGCCTCATTAAACCCGCCTAAACCAAAAAGGCGTAAAGAATAATTTTTCAAAAAATCTATTATTTTTAATTTCTCTAAGCGAGCGACTTCATTCCCCTTCTTACTAGGGTTAATTTTTATTTGTTCTAAAGCAAAATTAACCAATCTCTTATGACAAAATCTACTTAGGATATTTTTAATGTCAGCTTGTTTATTTTTGGCAATAAAAAACTCAATTTTTTGACCCAAACCTTCTCTAGTCTCGTAAGGAAAAAAATCTATTTTAATTTTTAAATCTCTGTTTACTTGGCGCGCAACCGACCGACTCAAATTTAGAGCCGCCGGACCGCTTAAACCGTTGCTGGTAAAAAGAAAGTCGCCATTTTCTTCGTTAATTTTTTTCTCGGCTTGGAAAAGGCTTAAAGATGCGTCCTTTAAACTCAACCCCTCCAGCTCTTTAACTTTTTCTTTGACCATAATCGGACTTAAGGCTGCCTTGGGGTTAACGATTTTATGTCCGAGATTCTCAAGCCAAGCATAGGCATCGCCGCTTGACCCTGAATGCGGATATGATTTGCCGCCGCAAGCTAAAACAAAAGCAAGGGCGGTAATTTCTGTTTTATCCGCTAAAATAAGTTTGACAATACGATTTTCTTTTTTAACTATTTTTACAACCGAGGATTTAGTTTTTATGTCTACACCCCCCAATTTAACGTAATCAACCAAAACTTTTAATATTTCGCGGGCATTACTGCTCTCCGGAAATACGCGCCCACCAGCTTCTACTCGAATTTTAACTCCGCGCTCTTCAAAAAAGTTAATTATCTGATTAGGACCAAAACGACTTAATCCCGATAGAAGCCAGCGACCATTAACACCGAGCGACTGAGACAACAAACGCACGGGAGACTGGTTAGTAAAATTGCATCGTCCGCCCCCAGTCATTAGTAGTTTTATTCCTAACTCTTGATTTTTTTCTAATAACAAAACACTGGCACCAAGTTCAGCTGCTCGTCCGGCCGCGATTAACCCAGCGGCGCCGCCACCAATAACTACGACATCATATATTTTCATAAAACAAATTAAATTTTCTAAATAATATAAGCTCTATTATTATACCACACTCTCTAAACAGCTAGTATTAGACAATCTCAAATAAAAAAGAGTGATTATTTGAATTATCACTCTTCCTAGTTTTCTGACATTGCCCAAATTCGCTTAAGCTTTCCCTGGAATAGACCGGATCCTGGTATATCAAGCTCTTTTTTGATCGCTACCAGCTTTTCATCAGAAACTGGTTGTTCAGATCTAAACTCAATCTGGAAATGGGCCTCGTTCGCGCTAATAGTCTTATCGAGAACAAGTATTCCTTGTTGAAAAGACTTTTTTGCTCGTGTGGTGTGGGCCGTACCAACCAATAGTACCTTATCCAACAAACTCAGATCTAAAAGCTTTTTTCTTATTTCTCCGTTTGGCACAGAGCCCTGAAGCATAAAATTAAGCTCAAATAGAGAGATTGGTTGATAATAGTTTTGGGACAAATTTTCTTTTTCTGTCTTATGTTTTAGTTCGAGAGAATAACGATCCCCTCTTATTCTGGCTCTCAAACGGACGTTTGAGCGGAAGAGCCTTGCCTCTTCCAAGCGTAAATCCGTGTCGAAGTATAAGTACAACATTTCTTTTGTGTCAGCCTTTTTATAATACCGCACAAAAGATTCGTATTTCGAGTAAGAGATATCAACCTTGAACAGACACGGGGGTTTTCCATGGGTTTTTCCTGGTTTCATGCCCCGAAGTTTTGGTTTGATTTAGTTTGATTTAGTTATTAAAGTAATAAAAAAATATATCATAATTATCCCTTTTTTGTCAAATATTTAAAAACCCTACAATAATTTGTAGGGTTTTTGTGATTTGTGCAGGGGCAACCCCCCACAGGGACGGTTTAAAGAACGAAACATGGGTTTTTCTCCTTTCTTTTGGTTAGAAATTAGTTAGAAAAAGGGTGGATAATTGATAGTGGGCTTTTTTTATCACGTAGCCATCCATATAGTGCATCCTTTTCGGATAATGGATACTCGGATTGTAAAAGAATAGCGTTAGGAAATTTCTCTTGTAATACCGCCCCTTCAAAAGCATAGGCGCCAACTTGTCTAACAGCGGCTTCTTTAAGGCCAAATGGAAAGTAATATTGGCCTGAAAATTTAGTTAAACATCTTACTTGCTCTTGAATGCAGAGCTGGTGCTTGCCAGAACTTCTTGCCCAATTTAGAGCCTTTTCAAAATTCCAATTGCCGGCATAGTTAAGTTCTATTTCCGACCAAAGCTTGGGCTGCCAATTTTCAGGGAGTAATTTAGAATCTCTGGCCTGTTCAATCATAATTTCACAAGCAATAGTCAACTCGTCTTGGGGAGTTTGCCAACCCCACGTTCTTCTGGGTTCGGTGTCAGATAGAATAGGAAAGACTTCTGATGATATCCCGGTGTTCTCTAGTTCCTGGATAAGTTGCATCATTTTTTTAACTTTCCGACTTGTCGTTTTTATTCCGCCATCGAAAAAAAGAGTTTTAAAGAAATCAACTATTAATTCTTCTTTGTCTTTTTGCGTCGCTAAACAAGAAAAAATAATAAATTTCATTTTCCCTTCGTTAAGGGAGTTTTCGATTACTTGATAAAGAACTTTTTTATTAACCAAGTCTGATTGCTGTTCATATTTGAAGAGCAAATCAAAAATTTTTTGCGCTGTTGCCATGACTTTTTAGTTTTTAGTTAAAAGAACTATTTCTTATTGATATCCCTCATTGTCAACTCCAAAAAAATAAACTATTGGCAATGAATCGTTATATCTATTTTTAATCGCTGGTTGATACATCTGGGAACGCAACTCGCTTGGCTTTTCGTTTTGAATTAAAATGACATTTCCCATATTTTCATAAATCCAAACCGCTTGGACCGCATATTCAGTAAATTTCCTTATTATCCAATCTTTCAAAAGAGCTTCATCTGGCTTTCTTAATCCGTTAAAATACTTTCCTTTTCCAAATTGCGTTTTCAGTTTTTTAAATTCCCAATCAAGCTGATCTTGGCTGAAGTATTTATTAATCTCTTTCTTAAATGTCTCATATTCTTTTTCAAAAGACTTCCCTTTCTTTTTTTCTATCCCCCTCTCTAGTTCATACCAGCTAATAATTTCTGCTTTTAGATTTGGTGAGATTTTATCCGCCCAAAGCGCAAAATTTTTCTGATATTTTTTCCAGCGAATAGCAAATTTTTTCCACAGCGATTCTTTCTGTTCCGGAAAAGCTTTAAATTGTTGAAGATAAATATAATAAGGATCAGTATTGCCGATGAGTATTTTTAACTGCACTTTAGGATAAATAGCTCTCAGTTCGTTTATAAGACCTTCAAGACGATTAATATCTGGGCTTAGATTATTGTTTTTTGGATTAGTCTTAATATATTGCCAGGGGGTATTACTAAATAAATAAGACGGATTAACCGTGGAACAAGTAAAGGAAACGAACGTCAACGCCTGATTTTTTGACACGGCTTCCGAGACCGTACTTTTAATTTTATTTAGGAATTCATTGTCTTGCCCTTTAGCGTCTAATTGTTCTATTTTTTGAATTAATTGTTGAGATAAGTTCATATTTATTAATTTTAGTAAATAAAAAAAGCCCCCTGTCTTAGCGAGAAGGGGCTTTTTGAAAAGTATAATTTGATACGCAAATTAACTCAACCTCTTTTCGCTAAAAGGGATTGAGTGATGATGAATCTGATTGGCTGAATAAATGTTTACCATATTATTATTTAATATACACATTCTTAAGATATTTGTCAACCTTCCTTTCTCTGGTCGACTAATCCGCCTATATACCTTGCTTTGTATACTTTCTTTCCTTTGTAATTTATAGTTTCCTCACCTGAAAAATCATCAATTTCTCCAATAAAATTGTTTCTATAGTCATAATCCCCTTCTTCATATTCTTTAGGGCCTCGGTATGGTTTATCTTCTGGTATTAATGATAGAGCTTTTTGGAGTACCCCATAAACTCCGCGAAAATCCGCAGTTTCTTCGTTAACTAGGCCGTAATAAACCATTATATATACTGGTTCCCCTTTTAAAAATACAACCTCTCTTCCTCCGTAGGGTTCACCGCCAAAATAATTATCATGATATTTAAAATCACCGTCCTCAAACATTAAAGTAGTTGATTTATCCGCTTCAATAATTTTTTTCGATACATCTCCGCTAGCATAGGTGGATTTTTTAGCTTTAACCAAAAATTCTTTAAGATTTTGTAGGTTTATCATGTTTTTATAAATTAATAGTAAACACGCTTTCGCCATTACCCGTTGCTAGTTGATCCTTAAAATATTTACCCTCATCATAAGCTCTGCAGAATTCCTGGTATTTATCCAAAAGTTGCGGATAGACCGAAAGGTTGTAGCCCTGCTCTTGAAGTTTTTTCCAAGAAGCTAGTGCTCCGCCTTGAACAACTTGATCACTGCAAATCCCGTTTAATTCTTTCTGTCTAGCCAAGTCTATTAAATGTTTATACAAAACTAAAGATAAATCTTTTCGGTTATAAATATCTTTTATTCCCGCAAATCTAATTTTTATAAATTTATTATCATTTTTTGATATATAATCAAAAGATATGCTCCCGACAAAGTCTTGATTTTCTTTGTTTAATAATTTAATTTTTTTCTCACCAAACTCATTGTCATTGTTTTCTTCATCGGATAAAATTGTTTCAATTTCTGGTTCTGAGTCTTCTCGCTTTCCTCTAAAAACTGGGTTATTTTGTTTTTCGATATTAATTTTCATAAATTCAGATAAATATTGAAGTAATTATTTTTTTAACATGGCGCTATTTAGTGTTTTAATTATATTTTTCCAGAAATAAAACAGCACTCCAATTAGTAATATAACAACATTTATAATTAGCATCGGGGCCGTGCCATTGACTAGGCTATCGCCAATAAAGCTTAAGCTCGCCCCTCCCGTTTTGCCAAGTATAATAGCTATTAAAAGGCTTTTTGTTGGCAGACTGGAAAGCGCGACTAAATATGAAATTTCATCATCGGGGAAACCCGGCAAAAAATAGATAATAAATAGTCCGAAAGGGGTAAGTTTTTTAACAATACTATCATACTTATCAATAAATTTTTTACTAACCATTTTTTCAACTAACGGTCGCCCAAATTTTTTGACTAAAAATATTATTAAAAAAGTACCAATTGTTGTGCCAATCCAATTATAGAAAAATCCTAAAATTGGGCCAAATATAAAACCCCCGGCAAGCAAAATCGGATAATGAGCTATTGGCGCTACTATATTTTGAATAATCTGAATTAATATAAATACTATCGGAGAAAGCGACCCATAACTTGTTACTATATTTCTAACTGCCTCTTTGTCTACTAAAAAAGATGATACGTAGTACCAAACAACAATCACAAATAATATGTAGGCTAAAACAAAAATAATACCCTTTATCCTATTTTTTGATAAATATTTCATATATATTAAGTATATCTTAAAAATAATACTTTTAAAACAAAAACAGACAGCGCTGTCTGTTTTTCGGCCCAGGGATAGGAAAAATAAAAAAAGCTGAACGGACTAGCCTCTCTTTAGATAAACTTTCACAAAACTACTTTTTAGCTCCGCCGCTTTAGCTGATAAATTTTCAGCATTCCCTGATTTAGCTAAATTTAGTAATGTTTCCAAATTATCTCTAATTATCTTAATTTCATCATCACTTGCCACCTCCTCAACGGCTATTAATTTATTATTCGCATCAACATAGGTCTCAATAACTCCGGCTGGATTTCTTTTGTCTGCCTCAGCAATTACTTTTTCCATTGAATCATGAAAATCAACCAAGTAAACAGCTAACATTGAAAAACCATTGCGCTTTAAAATGTCTTGAAAAATCGGCCGGATTTCTTCAAAGTTAGTATGTGATTCTTTTAAATTACCAAAATAAACTTTATCTTTTAAACTTGTAATAAGCGCTGATATCTTAGCTAAATCTGAATTAAAATTCTTATCTTTAGCGATAGCATAGGGATGATAATTAGAATATTTTTTGAAAAAATGAGCATATTCTAAAACTAATTTATCATAATTAGCTATCGATTCTGGCCTTTTTTCTTGTCCAGTATTAAATAATGTTTGTTTATAATAATTATTCATTACATTAAAATCTTCTAAAAATACTTTCTTAGTAAAAAAATTACTATAATAACTGCCGGCGACGGCAATAATTAAAAAGATAACAATAAAAACAGCTACTAATACCTTCGACAACTTCTTTCTATTCTTATTAGTACTAAATCCAAATATTTTATATAAACCACAAAATCCAATTACGGCCGTTACAATCATCATCAAACTTAAAATATATAAAACAATTTGCATAACACCACCAAACCAAAACCAAGCTAAAATAAAAAATATTTCGGCCAGTATTATTCTTATTAATCTATCTAAGATTCCCTCATTTTTTTTAAACATATAATTATTATTTATTAATTTTTACTCATTAAATTATTTTCAATAAATTTACGGAAATCCTCAGTTTCCAATGGGTTGCCGGCTTTATTCTTTATTCCATACTTGGGCGCTATCTCTTTTAGCATTATTGATTGATCAATGTCTGCTGGTAAATTAAATTCCGTCTGGAAGGCTGTAAATGACAAGCCGCTCTCCTTAATAATAAATTCTAGAGTGTTGCTACCCCTAATATTTTCCACATTAATCTGCCCTTGAGTGTCTTTGACGTTTGATTCACCTGCTTGCTGCCATAAAGGCGATAAAGAGGCGGCAAGAACAACAACTATAAAAAGAGTGACCACTATAAGGCTGAATCTATTTTTAGATATTTTTTTGCCAAAAATAGAAACTATTAAGCTGTTTTTTGGGCATCCGCTAACACAATTTAAACAGCTAATACAATCGGCTGATTTTACAGAATCACTATTAGCCACATCTAAGCCCGCCGGGCAAATATAATTGCAATGATTGCAGGACACACAAGTTGTTTTGTCTCTTTTTAATCTAAAAAAACTAATTTTTTTAGCAACCCCTAAAGTCGCTCCAAGCGGGCAAAAATAACGGCACCAAAAACTTTTAGTAAAAAGGGAGACAATTAGCAGGATAATCAAAATACTATAACCGTATACTTTCTCTTCCCATTCATTGCCCAAATGCATTAAGGCGTTGTATGGGTCATAATTTCTGAAAACTAAATCGCCCAACTTATAAGATAAAACTATGATTACCACTAGAATCAGGTATTTTAAATATCGAGCATATTTATCAATAATACTCGGAAGCTCTAAGTCTTTTTTAATGCCTAGCTTCCGGCCAAAAACTCTAATCATTTCCTGAAGGGCCCCCAAGGGGCAAAAATATCCGCAGAAAACACGACCGAAGAATATAGTAAAAATTAAAACTATAGCAAGTAATGTAAACGAGCTCAGAAAAATTCTGCTTAAAAACGCTCCAGTGGTTATGTATGTTAATAAACTTTCAAAGCCACCAAACGGGCAAAAGGCATCGATCGGCGCCGCCTTTTCAATTCCCAAGTTTAAATGCTTAAGAGTTAAATAAAAAACCAACGCAATAACAACAAATTGCGATATTCGTCTTAAATAATGCCAGTTTACTTTCTTACTCATAGCTTTTGAAAAATTTAGTTAATAATAAATTATATTTTTTAAATACCTTTTTATTTATAGAGTAATAATTTTTTTGTTTCTCTTGCCTAAGTTCGATTAACTTTAAATCTTTTAGAACTCGCAGGTGGCTAGAAACTAAGTTCTGTGATAATTCTAAATTTTCATATATGTCGCAAACACAAAGCTCTCC